>ENA-ORNB01000182-ORNB01000182.1-human-gut-metagenome-genome-assembly--contig:-NODE-182-length-76814-cov-20.884978_pt1 | contig 76814 bp, 88 predicted proteins | sample MGYA00242112_ERZ509016 | MGnify/ENA primary metagenome ERZ509016 (study PRJEB26280, sample SAMEA2338705) | human gut metagenome | biome: human gut; feature: human-associated habitat; material: faeces...
GCTCTTCTATTGGATGGAAAAGACGGGATTGCTCCACAACATGCAGTTCCTCAACGTCTTCAAGCGCATGAAGAAGTTCGACTTCCTTTCCAAGCGTAAAATCTTCATGACCATCTCCGTCACGTGCATCGTCGCCAGTTTCGTCGCTGCCGTCGTCCAGAAGGACAAATGCCTCGGCATCGACTTCACGGGAGGTACTTCGATCACCTACGATATTCCCGACGGGGTCAAGACCGATTTCAAGGATGTTGAAAAAATCATTGCCAAACTGACCTTGAGCCAGACGACAACCGTGCAGGAGTTCACCACGCCGACAGGAGATTCCATCATTATTCGCTGCGCCGCCAATCAGGATGACATTGCAAAAATCACCCAGGCCGTGCAGAAGGAGGTTCCGCAGATTGTCAAGGCCTCCGGTCCAAGCGTAGACATGGTCGGCCCCATCCTCGGTGAAGAATTCCTCAACAGTTCCATGTGGGCTATCATAGCCGGCCTCATCGGCATCATGCTCTACATGGCCGTCCGTTTCGAATGGTCGTTTGCCCTGGCCGCCGTGGTCGCTATCTTGCACGATGTTATCCTCGTCCTCGGAGTCGTCATCATCTCCGGTGAACAGTTGAACATCATCCATGTCGGCGCCATTCTTACTATTGCGGGGTATGCCGTTAACGATACCATTGTTATTTTCGACCGTATCCGGGAACAAATCCGTTTTGCCGATCCCGACAAGGACGAAAAGGCAATGATGAACGATGCCATCAACTTCACTCTGTCCCGTACCATTCTGACGTCTGGAGCCACATTGAGCACGGTTATCTGCCTCTACTTCTTTGGCGGTCCCGCCATGCAAGACTTCTCGTTCACCATTCTTGTCGGTATCCTCATCGGCACATACGCTTCCATCTGTATCGCTCCGGCCTGCGTCTTCTTCTTCACACGCAAGCACAGCCTGCATGAAGAAGTGAACCGCGCCATGGATGCCGAACTTGGCAATACCACTCACTAAAAAAGAAATACACTCTACTTTCACAGTCACCCCGTTCCGGTCCACATCCGGAGCGGGGTGCTTTTTTATCAAAATCTCTTCATATACATGACACGGTTCCGCTTTACGCCATACTTGACTATCATTTCGCAAATTCGGACAATACCCGACCCGCCGGAACTTGATCCGGCATTTTTTATCATCACCCGCAGCACCTTCGTATGAGCAACGTTTCCTACAAACACATCTGGTCCGTGACCTACCCCATCCTCATCAGCCTCCTGATGGAGCAAATGATCGGTATCACGGATACCATGTTCCTTGGCCGATACGGGGAAGTCGAGCTTGGAGCATCCGCCATTGCAGGCGTTTACTATCTCGCCATGTTCGTGGTTGCGTTCGGATTCGGCATCGGAGCCCAAATTATCATGGGGAGGAGAAACGGAGAAGGCCGTTATCGCCAAATCGGCCCCGTCATGGTACAGGGAGCCTTTTTCATGGTCGTCATGGCAGCCGTCATGTTCACTGTTTCCCGCATATGGACGCCGGGCATTCTACGTTCCATCATCGAATCGGACGCCATCTACCATGCATCTCTGGAATACCTGAACTGGCGTATCTACGGATTCTTCTTCGCCTTCATCGCCATCATGTTCCGCTCATTCTACGTAGGAATCACCCGGACCAGCGTCCTGACATCCAATTCGCTCATCATGGTCGGTGCCAACGTCCTGCTGAACTATACCCTCATCTTCGGACATTTCGGTTTTCCCCGTCTCGGCATTGCCGGGGCTGCCATCGCATCCTCGATCTCGGAACTCGTCTCCCTCATATTCTTTTTCATTTATACATGGAAGAAAACGGATTTGGAGAAATACGGTTTCACATATGCCTTCCGGTTCCGTCCGCGTCTGTTAAAAGGCATACTTGCCATTTCTTCATGGATGATGGTGCAGAACTTCGTTTCCATGTCGATGTGGTTCATCTTTTTCCTCTCCATCGAACATCTCGGAGAGCGCCCTCTGGCGCTGGTTAACATTACGCGCACCGCTGCCACCGTCTTCTACATGATCGTCAGTTCCTTTGCCTCCACGACAAGCACCCTCGTCAGTAACAGCATCGGAGCCGGAAGAAGCAACGACATCTTCCCTATATGCACCAAATGCATTAAAATGGCCTCCTTGTTCATTCTACCCCTGATCGCATTCTGCCTGCTATTCCCCGGACTAGTCTCCGGATTCTTCACCAACAACCTTGAACTAGCACAAGAAAGCATTCCCGTCATCCGTGTTATGGCAGCAACCATCATCTTCGTCGTACCGGCATTCATCCTGTTCAGTGCCGTCTCGGGTACCGGTAATACGCGAACGGCTTTCTTCATGGAACTCATCTGTCTTTCCATCTACCTGCTGGCCATCTACGTCATCGTTATCAAACTTAGATCCGACGTCGCCATTTGCTGGCTTACAGACCCTATCTACAGCTTTGCTCTCATCCCAATGGCTTGGATTTACCTCAGAAGAGGAAACTGGCAATCCAAAAAAATCTAATGCCCGGAAACAATTGGATTGCTATATTTCAATAATGATTATAAAAAATAAGCAATGAGCAAAACACTCGAAAATCTCAAAGCAGCAATCATCGGAGAAACCACCGCATCCGCCACTTACGCAGCCTATGCAGCCATTGCCGCTCAGGAAGGGTATCCACTGATCCAGAAGTTGTTCGAAGCAGCTTCGCGTGCGGAATCCATCCACGCGGCCAATCATAACAAAGTGCTCGTGAAACTCGGAGGTGCCATGGAACCCTTTGATATCCAGATCAAAGCCGGCACAACTATTGAAAGCCTCAAGGCTGCCATAGCCGGAGAAACCCATGAATTCGAAGTCATGTATCCCGAATTCATCGCCGAAGCGGAAGCTGCCGGAGAAAAAGCCGCCGTACGCACCTTCGTCTGGGCCAACGATACGGAAAAGGAACACGCCAAGTTCTACGGAATCGCCTTGGAAGCCCTGCAGGCCGGCAAACCCGCAGAATTGCCGACCCGGTACTGGATATGCCCCCTTTGCGGCGATACGTTCAGCACCGTAGAAGACATGACCGCCTGCCCTCTTTGTGGAACCAAAGTGGAAAAATTCATCATCATCTCCTGAGAAACGATCTCGGATCAATTCGACACGATCAAAGAACCGGAGAAGCCAAACTTCCTCCGGTTCTTTTTATATATCGGTCGAAGACGTCATTCAATACCCGTTTCCCGGCGGATCTCGTTGGAATAATCACTCAAGTCATCCGCCTCGCACCCTTGAGGCACCCGGGAACGCTTCTTGAGTTCCTCGAAGGTTTCTCCGGGATCATGCAGCAAACTGCCGGCATCAAAGGCATGACGGTCACTCAAACCATTGAGGATGGGGGAAGATTCGTATCTGTTCCTCTTGAGGGTCTGCCGGAATGGAGGGAGAAGAGCCGTCGTGCAATTGTTAGTCAGCGTATTGTAGAATTCCGGAGACTCATTCTGATCCTGAAGAAGCTTGAGAAACTCCACCAAGACGCCCCGGATTTGCTCCGGCTTTAAATTCAACCGATAAAGATATAAGTCTTCCTTGCGGAAATTGGTACGCAGGGCAAATAGATCCCGTTCCGTAGCCGGGATGTACATCAGGTTGAATTGCTTGAACAATCCGGGAATACTGCCCTGCTCCACGCCCTTCGGCAATCGCGTCTCGGCTGAAATGGCAAGATAACGGCCATCGCTAAACCCGAAGGAAAGCATCGTATGCGCCACCATCTCCAAACCATCCCAGTGAGACACGGCAAAATCAAGTGTCCTCACATCGTTAAGGCGAAATGTCTCTGTCCGGTAACATACCTTATATTCATTGGGAGAAATGTAGGAAAAATCCCTCACATTCTCCACCGTCGCCGTATCCGGCCCATCCCACACTACTCGGGGCAATCTTCCCCACGGATCCTGCCACTCCCCGTCATTCGAGGCCGGGTACAAGGCATAAAAACCGAGAAGCCCGCCCAGAAAGCACCAAAACACAGGCATAGCCCAGCGAAACTTCTTGCGTAAAAAAAACAAAACCACGGAATCCGCCGCAAAAAGCCACACCAGGCCCCCCCCTCCGGGAATCATGTAATAGACAATGCCTGCACACCAGACAGCCAGCAATAAGCCAGTCAAAAACAGAACAGACTTGCCCAGCAAAGAACACGCACGACGAATCATAGTCGCCTTAAACTACCTTTCCGGCGCCCACCCGGCAAGACGGATTTTTCCGATATTCGGGGAAAGGTGCTTGCCGCAACTCACTGAAACATGTAGATGAAACGAACCCGCTCATGATCGACGCCCTCAACAATGCCTTTACCTCTCTAAGTTCCTTCCTCTGGGGATGGCCCTTGCTAACCCTCCTGCTCGGCACGCACATCTTCCTCACCATCCGCCTCAAATTCCCGCAAAGACATCTCGTCACGGCACTCAAAATGTATTTTTCCCGTGATGAAGCCAATAAGGAAGGGGACATCTCCCAGTTCAGCGCTCTGATGATCGCCCTGGCAGCCACTGTCGGCACGGGCAACATTATCGGAGTCGCCCTTGCCATCTCCATCGGAGGACCGGGTGCCGTCTTCTGGTGCTGGATCACCGGAATCCTGGGCATGGCCACTCGGTACGGAGAAGGATTGCTGGCCATCAGGTACCGAGTCCGCAGCAGTGACGGACAAATGATGGGAGGTCCCATGTACGTCCTTGAGCGCGGGATGCACTCCAAATCCCTCGGTATCGTCTTCGCCATTCTGACTGCTATCGCCGCCTTCGGTATCGGCAACGTGACCCAGGGTAACGCGGCAGCAACCCTGCTGAATGAAACATGGGCCATTCCCACCTGGCTTTCTGCCTCAGTCCTCACTGTCCTGACCGGTCTGGTCATGCTGGGAGGTATCAAGAGCATTGGTCGGACATGCGCCCTGATGGTTCCCCTGATGGCTGTTTTTTACATCGGAGGGTGTCTGTTCATCCTGATCATGCAGTCCCACCACGTTCTGCCGGCCATCAGTCTCATTCTGGAATCCGCCTTCAGCGGGGAAGCCGTCGAAGGAGGATTCGCAGGAGCAACGTTGATGATGGCCATGCGCGCCGGGGTATCGCGCGGCCTCTTCTCCAACGAGGCCGGTCTGGGTTCGGCTCCGATTGCCTCGGCTGCGGCTAAAACAGCCAATTCCGTCCGCCAGGCTCTCATCTCCTCCACCGGACCGTTCTGGGACACGGTCATCATCTGCGCCTTGACAGGCATTGTCATCACAACGAGCGTCATCGCCCATCCGGACATCTCGTTCACCGATGGCAAAACACTTACATTTAGCGCTTTTTCAAAAATACCCTACATCGGCATGCCACTCCTGACCGTCAGCTTGCTGACCTTCGTCATCTCCACTCTTCTGGGATGGTCCTATTTCGGAGAAAAAGCTATGGAATACCTCGTCGGCATCAAATCCGTTTTTCCCTACCGCATCGTCTGGGTTATCCTCGTTTTCGTCGGTTGTATCGCCAAAGTCGAGATGGTATGGAATTTCGCCGACTGCGCCAATGCCCTCATGTGCATCCCCAACCTCATCAGCCTGATCGGCCTTTCCGGAGTCATCGTCGCCGATACCCGGCACTACCTCTGGAACCACCACCTGGACGAACATGATAACACTCCGATTCCGGAAGTCGACTAACTTCCCCTCCTCTATCCGGATTACTCCCACACCTGCCTCTCATGAATTTTCTGGAAATTATCCTGCTAGCTCTGGCTCTCGCCATGGATGCCTTCGTCGTCTCCTTCTCCTACGGTTTGATCATGAAGAGACATCGCCTGGGCAATGCTCTGCGCCTGGGTACAACCACGGGTTGCGGTCAATTCTTAATGCCCGTCATCGGATTTGCTCTCATTTCCGGCGCCTACCGCAACGAATCTCTCCGCGGTATCATAGAATCATGGGATCACTGGATCGCCTTCGGCGTATTCCTCCTTCTCGGCCTGAAAGTCATTCAGGAATCCCGGAATTCATCCGACGATGAAGACGACATCCGCGACGAATCTTCCGGTCTCATTTCCATAGCCACACTGTTTGCCATCGGCATAGCCACCAGCATTGATGCCCTCGTCGCCGGCGGAAGTATCTTCCTCCTCAGTACCCAGCCCTGTTTGACACCGGGTCAATCAGCCGCGCTCTCTCTATTTCCGGCGGCATCACTCATCCCGGCCACCGTCATCGGTCTTGTCACCTTCATGTGCGCAGTCACCGGATTTCTCTCCGCAGGATATTTGCACCGCCTTCCCACACGACTCCTCGGCATTCTGGCCGGACTCGTTCTCATCGGCATAGGTACCCGCATCCTATGGGAACATACCTGCTAGATTCCACGTTCAACTCAACGAAAAAGGCTGCCGGTTTTTGCCGACAGCCTTTCCAAATTCCGGGGAATAACTGAAACAGCCTCCCGGAGAACAAACAATTGTTATTTCTTGTTCTCTGCAGGCTGTCCCTGTCTGGCAGCCTTGTCTTCCTGGATTTTCTTCAGAATTTGTTCCTTATTCTTGCTAATGAAATCCTTCATGCTGGACATCATTTGGGCAGGTTCGCTCTCTGGGGATAGTTTGATAGCTTCGTCCATCACAGCGATGGCTTCGTCAAGCTTGCCTTCTCCCATCAGACTCTGGAAACGGTAATAGCCGATCTTCTGCTTGGTTTCGGGAAGGAGGCCTTCCGTTTCGGCAAATTTGTCCAGAGCCTTCGTTATTTCTGCCGGGGAAGCATCTCTACCAAGGCCATTCATTGCATTCATCAAGGCAACTTCCTGTTCCTGCAATTTCTTGGCAAGGGCATCCGCAGCGCGAAGACCGGAAACATCATCCTTGTCCAATTCGAGGAGTTCCTTTTTCACGTCGCCATAGAAGGTATCCGCATATTCCTTGGGAGCCAGCTTCAGCACCTGACCGAGAGCCTTGATCTTGGCTTCCCCTTCAGATTTGCCGGCTTCCGCCATTGCCTTGTCAATGTCGACCTTGGCTTTCAAAGCGTCGGACATAGCCTTCTTGACACTATCCATGTCACGACCACCGACAAATGAACCGAAGGGAACACCCTTGGCATCGGCGAACACGACCGTCGGGAATCCTTCAATGCCATACTGCTGGGCAAGAGCCTGGTTCTTAGCCTTCACTTCAGCCGATTGTTCTTTCTGTCTGGGATAGTCCAGTTCCAGCAGAACGAATTGTTCCGAAGCAGGCCCCGTGAACTCTTCCTTGCTCATGACGTTCTTTTTGAGAGCCATGCAGGGAGGGCACCAGTCGGAACCGGTAAATTCGATTAAAATATTTTTATTCTGTTCGGCAGCTGCCTTTTTGGCTTCGTCCAAATCGGACAACCAGCCGTCAGCGGCAAAAGCGGGAGCGATGCATGCGACAGCTACGGCGAATGGTAGGAATGATTTCATGATTATTGTTCTATCTATGCCATTACGACTTATTTGGCAATCATAACGTTCAAAGAGGGAATACGAATGTCGAATAAAATCAAAAATACCCCGTATAAGGCTACTGGTCATATCGGGAATCGTCCGGAGAATTTGTTAAGTCTTGCAAAGAACCGTCCATGCTTCTAGAGTCCCCGGCATGTATTATATCACCACGGCAATTGACTACACGAATGCGCCGCCCCACATCGGGCACGCCTATGAAAAAGTATTGTCGGATGTTTTGGCTCGCTGGCACCGATTGAAAGGAGAGAAAGTCTTCTTCCTGACCGGCGTGGACCAGCATGGACAAAAAGTTCAGCAAACGGCGGAAAAACGGGGAATCAGCCCCGAACAGCACGCCAATGAAATGACGGAAAAATTCAAAGACCTCTGGCTCCGGCTCGGCCTCCAATACGATGGATGGGCCGCCACCAGCGATCCCCGTCACATCGCCTGCGTCCAGAAAATCCTGACCAACCTCTACGAAAAGGGAGACCTCTACAAAAAGGCATACAAGGGATTCTATTCCGTTCGACAGGAACAATTTCTGACCGACAAGGAACGCAAGGAAGACGGCAGCTTCGGGGAAGAATGGGGAGAAGTCGTTGAAATTGAAGAAGAAAACTGGTACTTCAGTCTCACGAAGTATGCCCAGTGGTTACAGGATTTTATCACCTCTTCCGATACGTTCGTCTTGCCGGATTTCCGCAAGAAGGCCGTCATCAATGCTATCAACGATGCTTTCGAATACGATCTTTGCATTTCTCGCCCCAAGACCCGTCTGGCCTGGGGTATCGAAATCCCCTTTGATCCGGATTTCGTCACCTACGTTTGGTTCGACGCCCTGATCAACTACATCTCCTTCGCCGGCTACCTCAAGGAACCCGGCAGCGATCTGCCTGACTTCGACAAGCTGTGGCCCGCCGACTGCGAAGTCATCGGCAAGGATATTCTGGTGCCCGCCCACGGAATCTACTGGCCAGCTATGCTCCATGCCATGGGATTCAGCGATGAGCAAATGCCCTCGCTCCTCGTCCACGGATGGTGGAACATCAATGGTGAAAAAATGTCCAAGTCCATCGGCAATGTCGTTGACCCCAATGTCCTCATCGATGCCTTCGGAAAAGAAGCTCTGCGCTACTACCTCGTCCGTGATATCGTAAGCGGCTACGACTCCGACTTCGATGCGGACCGCCTCGTCATGCTCTACAACACCGAGTTGGCCAACACCTTCGGCAACCTCTGCAACCGCACACTCGCCATGACCAGGAAGTACCAGGCTGCCTCTTTGACAGCCGTTGGAGACTACGATGACGAGCTCTCCGTCTCACTCCGCAAGTCCATGGCGGACACCGTGGCACAATTCGGTACCCTGATGGATGACAACCAGACATCCAAGGCCCTGGCTGCCCTCAATGCCCACTTGACCGCTTGCAACGTATACCTCCAGCAACAGGCTCCCTGGGAGCTTGCCAAGGACGAAACCCAGGCAGTGCGCATCAACTGCGTGCTACGCCATGTGATCGAATGCTGCGCCCAATCCGCCGTTCTGCTCTCCTGCGTCCTGCCGGAAGCCACCGAACGCATCCTGGGACAGATCAACGCCACGGAAATCTACACGGGCCTCACTCCTGCAGATCTCCGCTGGGGTCTCCTGCCCGACGAACACAACGTCTGCGAAGAAGCTATCCCTGTCTTCCCAAGAATCCTCTCTGAGGAAGAAAAAGCCAAAATCGCAGCAAAAGCGGCAAAAGAAGCTGCTAAGAAGGCGGGACACTAACCCCCCCGTGATTCCTTTTCAGGAACAGGCGCGATTTTCCCTGACACAGGGAACTCGCGCCTGTTCTCTTTTCCAGTCGCTCACAGTTCACAACTGGCCGGTGCGGCTCATCAGGAAAGCCGTCAGGGTATCCTGCCAGGGAAACTCGGAAGACACGACATTGTAATCCGCATGCACATCAGTACAAGCGCGTGAACATGCCTTCATAAAATCCTGCATCATGGAAGCGTACTCGCCGCGGATCAGATCCGGCTCCGTCATCAACGCCATCCTGCCTTCCATATCCACAAATCGGGTCGGACAATCAATGTCCAGATTTCGCTCTACGGCATCGACGAAATGGAACACGGCCAAATCGTGCTTTTTAAATGACAAATGACGGAGCGCATTTTTCAATGCTACCGCCTCCTCGTACAAATCCGAAAAGACCACAACCAATCCTCGCGCCGGCATCCGTTCCGCCAACTCGTGGAGGGAACGGGCCAGAGTCGTCCTTCCCTCCGGTTGAATGCCGGCCATCTGCTCCATCACTGTCCGTAGCTGTACCGGACGCCGCGACGGAGCCATGTAGAGCCGCAAAGAACCTTCCTGGCTTCCGGCTCCCGCGAAACAAGCGCCCACGGCATCTCCCTGACGAATAGCAAGGCTGGCCAGATTAGCCGCCATGCAACAGGCTTTCTCATATTTCGACGGCTTGCTTCCCGGACCAGGGAAAGCCATCGACCCGGACACGTCGATCACGAACATAGCACGAAGATTCGTATCCGACTCATACTCTTTGACATAATATCGGTCGGAACGTGCATAAGCCTTCCAATCCAATCGGCGAGTATCATCCCCGGGTACATATTTACGGTATTCCGCAAACTCCACGGAAACTCCGTGACTCAAGCTCCGATGACGTCCTGAAACGGATCCGGACACACTTCGGCGGGCCTCCAGGGGAACGTTCCCCAGGCGGGACAGCCAGTCATGATCCAGATAGCGTTCCATCATGCAGGATTACTCCTTCAGTTCGCCGATGAGGCGTTTAATGACCAAAGCCGGAGTCAATCCCTGGGATTCCGCCGCAAAATTCGTTACAATACGATGGATCAGCACCGGTTCCGCCATGGCATCAATATCCTCCTGGCGCACCATATAGCTGCCCAGCAAGGCGGCACGTGCCTTCGCACCGAGGATCAGGTATTGGACGGCACGAGGCCCTGCCCCCCAGCTGACAAATTCTTTCACCCAGTCCGGTGACTCTTCCAGCCCCGGACGGGAGGCACGGACCAGTTTGACAACGTAGTCATAACAATGTTCCGGCACAGGAATACGGCGCACCAATTGCTGAAAAAAGATGATTTCCTCACCGGACAACACGGGAGCCGGGGGCTTGACCTCCCCTCCGGTCGTTTCCCGTGCAATGCGCAATTCCTCGTCAAAGCCAGGGTAATCCACCTCGATCAGAAACATGAAGCGATCCAACTGTGCTTCCGGCAAAGGATAAGTTCCCTCCTGTTCGATGGGATTCTGGGTTGCCAGGACAAAAAACGGACGCGGTAGCTCGAACGTGCGTCCCATAACGGTCACCCGGTGTTCCTGCATGGCCTCCAACATAGCGGACTGGGTCTTCGCCGGTGCACGGTTGATCTCGTCCGCCAGCACAATATGAGAAAACACCGGACCTTTGACAAATTCGAACATACGTTTGCCCCCCAGCCCGGCATCCTGGATGATATCCGTCCCGGTGATGTCGGACGGCATCAGATCCGGCGTAAATTGAATGCGGTTAAACGATAAATCAAGAGATTTAGCCACAGAACCGACAAGCAGGGTTTTCGCCAGCCCGGGCACCCCCATCAGCAAGGCATGACCTCCGGCAAAAAGCGACACGGACACCAGTTCCAGCACGCGTTGCTGGCCGATGATCGTCTTGCCAAGTTCCCGGCGGAGATCACCATAAACCGCTCCCAGGCGATCGATGGACTCCACATCATCCGTCGGCAGTGAAGAGGATTGCATCATGCGGACGCTTTACCATGATCCCCGGAGTTTGGCACGGAGAAATTCTGTCTTTGTCCGTTTCCGGGCTTGGAAAAACCCGTGCGGCAGTGTAGGTATCGTGACATATGCCGAAGGTCGCTCTCATCCAATTGTCCGCAGACGAATCACCCGCCGTCAACAAAGCTCGCACCGAGGATGCCATCCGTCAGGCCGCCGCTAACGGAGCACAGATCATTTGTACTCAGGAACTCTTCACGACCCAATACTTCTGCAGGACGGAAGACTGCGAGTTCTTCGACCTTGCAGACCCTCTCCCGGGTCCTCTGACAGAAGCCCACCAGAGCCTTGCCGCCGAGCTTGGCGTCGTAATCGTCGCTTCCGGCTTTGAAAAACGCGCCACCGGTCTCTACCACAACACCGCCTGGGTTATCGACGCAGACGGTTCCTTCCTCGGCCTGTACCGCAAAATGCACATCCCGCAAGACCCTGGATTCGAAGAAAAATTCTACTTCACGCCCGGCGACCTGGGCTACAAGGCATTCAAAACGAAATTCGGAACAATAGGTGTCCTGATCTGCTGGGACCAGTGGTACCCGGAAGCAGCCAGGCTGACGGCTCTGGAAGGGGCCGAGATCCTCTTCTACCCCACCGCCATCGGCTGGCTCCCCGAAGAAAAACCCTTGCTCGGCGAAGCACAACACTGCGCCTGGGAAACCGTCCAGCGCGGCCACGCCGTCGCCAACGGATGCTATGTCTGCGCCATCAACCGCGTCGGAACCGAAGGCAACAGCGAATTCTGGGGACAAACTTTCATCTCGGACTTCTACGGGCAAATCATTGCCAAGGCTCCCGTCTCCGAAGAAACCATCCTCTATGCCGACATCGACCTGAAGGCCTTGGAAGACCACCGCCGCATCTGGCCTTTCTTCCGTGACCGCCGCATTGAAACCTACGGCGGCATTACCAGACGCTGGGGACATTAACACCTCCCCTCCTACTCCCCCCAAGACCCCCATGAGAGAACGTATCGAACAGTTCCAAATGTTCCTGGCCGCGGAACGGGGGTTAAGTACATCCTACCAGCTTTCCGTCCTTCAAAGCCTGGAACACCTCGCAAAATGGATGGAAAGCCAATCCCTCACTCTGGAGGATATCTCTCTGGTCCGTCTGGTCGATTTCATGGATTTTCTCGCGGACGGTTCCCGCAAGCGCAGTACCAGGCGCGTTGAGATGGTTCACGTCCGCATCTTCTTCCGTTGGCTTCATATGCGGCATTTCCTGCCGACGGATCCGGCGGCACTCCTTGATTCCGCGCAACCTGAAATACAATTGCCCGAGACACTCGACGAAGAAACCGTCCGTATCCTTCTGGAAAGTATCTCTCCGGACAACCTCCCCCTCGGCGCCCGCGACCGCGCCATTCTGGAACTCCTGTACGCCAGCGGACTCCGAGTCAGCGAACTGACCAGCCTCCGCCTGGAACACTACGATGCCGGAGAACGTTTTCTGCGCGTCACCGGAAAGGGAGACAAAACGCGGTTTGTCCCCGTGGGTGAACAAGCCGCCGCCGCCATCGCCTTCTACCTGGAACGCTCCCGCCCGAAACTCGTCGGTAAAAAAACAAGGAGTCACATGTTCCTATCTCGCAGGGGGACGGCACTCACACGCGAAAGAATCCGCCAGATCATCCGCGAACGCGCCGCAGCCGCAGGATTGGACGAACACGTCTACCCGCACCTTCTGCGCCATTCCTTCGCTACCCATCTTCTACATAACGGAGCCGATCTGCGCATCATCCAGGAACTCCTCGGTCATGCCGACATCTCCACCACCCAAATCTACACCCATGTGGACGATGCCGCTCTGCGTTCTATCCACCACCGCTTTCATCCAAGGGGTTAGACTGCCTTGCAAGAACGGCCTTCTCGCTTTACTTCTTGCGGAATTGGCGGATATTGTGACTATGTTCTCCGAGCGACTGTTCCATCCCTTGCTGCTGCTTGCGACCATCATCCTGCCCTCCGCCTGTGCCGCTCCCCCAACCGCCGGGGAAAAAGCCCCTTCGGATGCGGAGGTTACCGTGCTATCGCAGGAAGACAGGAAACTTATACGCCAAACAGCCGTGTTCTCCTGGATGATGAACTACTACAAGAACCCCAACCCTGAAAGCTTTACAAAAAAAATCGGAGAACTATCCCGCGCCGGTATCCTGGACTCATCCGACTTCATGATGGGCACCCTCGGTTTTGTCTCGCGCCTTTTCATGGACCACGACGACATGGTACCGGAATGGATGGAGGAAGCAGGCAAGCTCCCCCCGCGCCAGCAACTTGTCTTCATCGCCTCCCTGCGTATGTGCAACACGCCGACAACCAATGCCATTCTGGATGACAAAGTCACCGACGGCAACGAGGTAAGCAGGATCTATCAGAACATCATGTCTTTGGAAGACGACCAATTCTTCACCCCTCAGAATCTGAAAAAAATCCCGGCCAAAGACTTCAACTACGACCTCGTTCCCTTCTGCTGGCAGTCTTTCTTTGCCTCGGGACGGGAAGAATACATCCGCTACATCATGCAATACGCCACGGAGCCATCATCCGGCGACGGACAGGATGCCAACCGCCTTACGGCCAGAACCAGCATACTCGGGTTCTCCGAAAGCCATCCGCTCATCAAAAAGATTGCCGACGATTATCTCTCCACTCTTCCAGAAGGAACTCGCAAACAATTTTTAGCCAACAAGTCGGACAATCTCCGCAAAGACAATCTGGTCCCGCCCTCACCGAATAAGACATCCCATGAATCCTGACCACCCGGAAGACCCACGCATCCTGTTCGAAGGGAAATTCCTGCGTCTTATCAAGGAAGGACGCTGGGAATACGTTGAACGAGTCCGCGCCAACGGAGCCGTCATGGTCATCGCCGTCACTCCGGAGAAGGAACTCATCCTCGTCGAAGAATACCGGTATCCCCTTCATTCCATAACGATCGGACTCCCGGCCGGTATCTCCGGCGACGAAGGCCCGGAAAGCCTTGAAAACTCCGCACGGCGGGAACTGTTGGAAGAAGCCGGGTACCAGGCACGCGATATGGTTCATCTCTGCACGGGGCCGTCATCGCCCGGTCTGACAACAGAAATGATCAGCTTTTTCATGGCCACCGGTCTCACGAAAATATCAAGCGGCGGCGGAGTCGACAACGAAGACATCACCGTCCACCATGTCCCGCTTGATACTATCGACAAATGGATATCAGATCAATTGACCCAAGGTAAAATCCTGGATCCCAAGGTTTACCTCGGACTCCACTTCCTGCACCGTTGACGGTACGTCTAGTCCGTCCCGGCGCCAAGAGGCAGAGTCAGGAGAAACGCGGCACCGGACAAGTTGCTCCGTTCCAGCTTCAAATCCCCCCCCAGGGAACGTGCCAGGCCACGTGCCAGGGAAAGCCCCAGTCCCACGCCGGGCTTGCGTCCCAGTTCGGCTTCCCGTGAACGGCGGAAGGGTTCGAACACCAATTTCCTATTCTTGGAAGAAATTCCCGGACCGTTATCTCGGAAATGCACCATCAAATACTCGCCCCCGACTTGTACATTCAATCGGGCTTCCGACGCAATCGATGCATCCCCTCTCCCATACTTGATTGTATTGGTTACCAAGTTATCCATGATCTGCTCTACCGCCAGCACGTCCGTACGAAGCAGACGGATGCGAACCGCATGGGGAATAGAGCATGAAAACTCGAATCCGGCCTTCTCCAGGCGTTCCTTCATCCGCTCCGCAATCGGTTCCAGCAATTCCTCCACGCTCACCGTATCGCGCATAGGGCGACCGCCTCCTTTCTGGAGACGGGCATAGGCCAGGACATTTTCAACCATGTGTTCCAGCCTCCGGCACTCGCGCCGGAGCGAAGCGTAATACTCCGGCAGCTTGGACGGAGCCAGCATGCCGTCCTCCAGCATCTCCGCGGTAAGAGAAATAGACGTCAGGGGGGTTCTCAACTCATGCGTCACCGTAGCGACGAAATCCGCCCGTCGTTGTTCCAACCGCATCATCGCCAGCAAAAGAGCCACCAATCCGGAAGCCGACAACACAGCAACAACCCACGCCCCCGCCAAAGTCCAGCGCAGAACGGACATGCCCGGGCTATATCCGTCGGCCAATCTGTCTCCCGGAAGAAACCTGATCGGCAGGGATCCTAGAACAAACCCGCCCTGCCCGTCCTCTATCGGAACCAGATCTCCTCCCGGCAAAATCGGATTCACCGTCGAAAGAAGCATCGCCTTCAATCTCTCCCAGCGGAATACCAACCCTTCCGCGCCCATGCCGTCCGGCATCATCACCGGACGCAGAGCAAATAAATCCCCATCCTGCCAGAAAACGGTAAAACCCGAACCTGCCGCTTCCGTAGCAGAACTATACCTGGCATCAGTCCGCTCGGAGGAAAAACGACGCATTCCCTGCAACAGCGATTCCCCCAAATGAGATTTTCCCACGGCAGCAGCCAGCCATTCCGGATCGGATTCCGGCGTAGAAATCTTTCCAGACGGAAACACCACCAGATATCCCCTGACATACGCCGGTTTTTCCTGAGCCAAAGCCGTCAGAACCATGTTGGAAAGGGCCTGCTCCCCCTGGGCCGAAGAAACACCGTCCTTCAAGGCAATAGCCTCATGCAGGTCAACCCACCGGGATTGCTCCGCCGCCAGCAGGGAACTCATGCGGGCATCCATCTCCCGGGACACGGCACGGGACCAGCTGCCGAGTCTCTTTCCATACTCGTCCTGTACCCGATCATTCTCGGAAGCAACCAGGGACCAGCTTAACCACGCCAGCACACCGAAAACGGGAACCAGGCAAAACAGCAACAGATAGAGACGCCCTTTCTTCACCGTGGTCATTCCCCTCGTCCAGTCTTCCAGCAATATCCCTGTCCTCGCACCGTCTCCAGGCACCCGGCTGCCTGCCCCAGCTTGCTGCGCAAGCGGACAATCGTCATCTCCACAGACTTGGTTTCCACAAGCCGGGGATCCATATCCCAAACGCGCCGCAGCAATTCATCGCGCGACACCAGCCGCCCCTCGTGCGTTCCGAGGTAAACCAGCAAATCGTATTCACGGCTCGTCAGCGCCGCTTCCGTCCCGTCGTCGAACTCTACCGCCTTGCGGACGGCATTCAGGCGGGCATGCGGCACCGTGACTTCCCGTACTGCCTTCGGCCGTTCCGGCGAACGTCTCAGAACTGCTTCTATACGCGCCAAAAGTTCCCTGATGCTAAACGGTTTGACGACATAATCATCCGCTCCCAGCTTGAGCCCTCGGATCCTGTCCTCCTCATCACTGCGGGCCGTCAACATAATAGCCGGCACTCCAAGGCATTCCCGTCCCATCAGAGCCAGCACCTCAAAACCATCCGCACCGGGCATTCCTACATCCAGCAAGGCCAGGTCAAACGCTCCTCCGCTCTGGATAGCACGGCACGCAACAGCACCATCCTCACAAGCAATCACGGAATATCCCGCCATTTCAAGAGCATCTGAAACAACATTGCGAATATTTTCATCATCTTCTGCCAGGAGAATGCGGTATGATTGAGCCATGTTCCCATTCAACAGCTTTCCTTCCGCTTTGGAAAGGCAAAAAGCATTCTCCGATCAAGCTCGGGAAAAACGGGACACAGAGCTTGCGAAGGCAGGATAAAATTTGCATAATCGTCCTTGTATGAAAATCGCCGTGATCGGAAAAGGAGGCCGTGAACACGCCCTCGTCAAAGCACTCAAGGATTCCCCCTCTTCTCCCGAAATCTTCAGTTTCCCGGGAAGCGATGCCATCAACAAACTGGCTACCCCAATTCCGGTCAAAGACATGCATGAACTCGTCGCGTGGATGAAGGACAACACCATTGACCTCTGCGTTGCAGGAGAAGAAAGCTACCTTGTCAAAGATGAAGGCCTCGCCAATTGCTGCCGCGAAGCGGGCATTCCCTGCTGGGGGCCCGTCAAGGAAAGCGCCCAATTGGAAGCCAGCAAGGAATTCGCCAAAGACTTCCTCCTCCGCCACAACATCCCCACCGGCATGGCTCGTGTCGCCGCAAACATTGAAGAAGCCCGGGCCTTCATCAACAACACCTACCCCACAGTCCTGAAATTCGACGGTCTGGCCGCCGGAAAAGGCGTCGCCGTCTGCCCGGATGAGTCAACAGCCGAGGAGTTCCTCAAGGAAGTCTTCACCGACAATCGTTTCGGTCCCGGTCGTCTTTTGGTTGAAGAATTCCTGACCGGTCCGGAAGTTTCCATCTTCGGAGCCCTGGTAGACGACCATTACCTCATCCTCTGCCCCGCCCGCGACTACAAGCGCCTTCAGGAAAACGACCTTGGTCCCAACACCGGAGGCATGGGAGCCGTCGCCTCGCGCCAGCTCGTCACCCCCGGCATGCTGGAACTCATCGAACGCGACATCGTCGCCCCGACGGTCGCCGGCCTCCGCCAGGATGGCCTCCCCTACCGCGGCTTCCTGTACTTCGGCCTCATGCTGACGCCGAACGGCCCCAAAGTCATTGAATACAACTGCCGTTTCGGAGATCCCGAATGCCAGGCCGTAATGCCCCTTTTGAAAGGCGACCTCGCCCAGTTCTGTCTCAAGGGAGCCCAGGGAGAATTCGCCCCATCGCTCATTTCCTTCGATAACGGCTGGAGCGTCTGTTGCGTACTCGCCTCCGCCGGATATCCCGCGTCGTCCCATTCCGGAGACGCCATCCTGGGGCTCGACAACGTAGACAGAGGCTTCGTCTATCATGCCGGCACCAAATGGGACGACGCATGCCAGTGCTACGTTACCAACGGAGGACGCGTCCTTGCCGTCGTCGCTCAGGGAGCCACCCTCGACGAAGCTCGTAAACTTGCCCACAGCGAAACCGACAAGGTCACTTTCGACGGTTTTCAGCGCCGATCGGACATCGCCTACGCCTCTTTCGAATAAAAGAAGACAACAAAACTTCATTCCTGCTTTTTCTATCGGCGGTTCCGGTCTAAAACGGAACCGCTGTTATTTTTTCCTTCACACCATCGGCAGGATCTGTGCTAATACGGCTCATATGATCCATGCAGAAAACAGCTTCACCGGAAAAATCGCCATCGTCACTGGTGGAGCAAAAGGCATTGGCAAAAACATTGCAGAAACATTCGCCCTCCAAGGAGCCCAAGTCGCCATCCTTGACAAAGACGAAACGGCGGGAATCCAAACGGTTGCCTCTCTTCCCGGAAACGGACACCTTTTCATCACGGCCGACGCAACACGCCGAGAAGACCTCGAAATGTTTGCTTCCCGAGTGCTGGAAGAATACGGAGCCGTCGACTATCTGGTTAACAATGCCTGCGTCAGTCACGGCGGACTGGAAAGCCGATGTTCCTACGACGACTTCCTGGATGTTCTCAAAGTCGGAGTTGCCGCCCCCTACCTGCTCACTCTGTTGTTCCGCGATGCCTTCAACCCGGGAGGAGCCATCGTTAACATTTCCTCCACCAGGTCAGTAATGTCTCAAGCCGATACGGAAAGTTACACTGCCGCCAAAGGAGGAATTTCCGCCCTCACCCACGGGATGGCCATGAGTCTCGCCTCACGCGGCATACGCGTCAACGGAATCAGCCCCGGATGGATCGACACAGGAGCCTTCGGCCCCCTCTCACACATTGATCACAAACAACACCCGGCCGGACGTGCCGGAACGCCGGACGATATCTCGTCCCTCGTCCTTTTCCTCTGTTCCCCACAGGCCTCTTTCATTACGGGTGAAAACGTTACCGCCGACGGCGGCATGAGCCGCCGCATGATCTACCACGGCGACGAAGGCTGGACCTATACCCCGGCCTGACCACCTCGTCCCCCTTTCCTCCGGCCCAGACGGCAAGCAACGAAAAAACAATTCGTTAAAACAAATTATAATAATCTTATAATAAACATATTACGAATATACACCCTACTATTCATAGTAATTCCCAATGAAAAATTATACAACTGTTTGCAATTAAACCCTCATAAAAAAGTTGCACGCGAATTGTAAATCCGTCAGTACCCATATTTAAAACAGATGTATACAAAAAATAACATTCTCAAGAGAGAACCAAGAAAAGAAGCACAGGACCCCCAAATAGTTACTATAATTGATTAATTATCAATATTTTATATAAATTCAAAAAATAAGATAATTTTTAAAATTCGATATTTGGGCACAAAAAAACTCCACCCGGATCAAAGGTGGAGTTTTTTGATTTTGGAAATAAATAAAGGGAGGGAATTTACATGCCTTTCAGCTCTTCCACAGCAGCCTGGAGGGACTCAACATCCTCAATGGAGATCACCCTGGCTTCCTTGCAAATGCGGCCCATCATGCCGGCAAGAGTCTTCCCGGGGCCGAGCTCAATAAACAGGCGTTCTCCCTGGTCGATCAACTTCTGCATGGAAGCCGTCCAGCGAACGGAACCACAGACCTGCTTCTCCAGCATCAAACGAATATCTTCCGAACTTTCGACGGGACGAGCTTCATAATTGCAATAAACCGGGATGGAGGGCATGCCGAAATTCACGAGGGCAAGCTCCTCGGCCAGCTTGATTTGAGCGCTCCGCATCAGGCGGGAATGATAGGCTCCGGCTACATTAAGTTTTTTGGCAATCTTAATTCCGGCAGCCTTGGCTCCGGCAATCGCCTTGTCTACTCCTTCTTCCGTACCGGAAACGACGGTCTGTCCCGGACAATTAAAATTGGCGACATCCACATCGCACTCCGCGGCAAGAGCCGTCACGGCATCGTCGGATCCTCCGATCATGGCAGCCATCGTGCCCTTGGTAGCATTGCAGGCCTCTTCCATAAACGCACCGCGCTTTTGGACAAGCCGGAGACCTTCTTCAAACGTATAAGTACCGGCTGCGGCATGAGCGGTAAACTCACCGAGGGAAAGTCCGGCTGCGGCAACCGGAGTCAACGCAGGAACAAGTTCCTTTAACACGGCAAAACAGGCAAGACCGTGAACGTACAAGGCTGGCTGGCAATTGCAGGTACGGGTCAACTCTTCATTCGGCCCTTCGAACATCACCTTGGTCAGGGGTTCACCAAGGGCGGCATCCGCCTGTTCGATCAACGCCTTGGCGGTAGGATAGGCATTCAAAAGATCCTGGCCCATGCCCACTTTCTGGGCACCCTGTCCGGAAAACAATAGTACTGCGTTCATAAATGTGGCAAAAATATTACGCGCATTGCTTCCAGCGGGCAAGCGCGAAAAAGAAAGGCCACGCCTCATCATTAACGGCGTCCCCGCCATATCCATGGGAGGACGCCATTCTTAATAGCATCCGAAAAGCCTCTATCAAACCAGCCGGGCAACCAGGTCTTCACGGTCACCGGGCAGGAAATCCATCGGCGCAATTTCCGGAAGGGTATAGCATCCGGAGGGAATCCGTGTACTGGCGCGGGCGGAAGCAACCATCACCTGGGCCGTCAAAGCCGGATTGTTGATGCGCATCTCGAACTTCAGCATCTGGTTCTGCGTTCCGCCGGACACTCCCTTGCGTTCCATGAGGACACCGTGCCCCATATCGCGCAGGCTGTCTATATCCGGCACCTGGATTACGTGCGTTTCATCGTGGCAGAAGTAGGAATCGGACTTGATGGCCGCTTCCACATCAGAGAACTGGAAGCCGTCCTTCACCACGACATACACCATGCGGCGATGCACGCCGGAACCCGTCGGGATCGTCAGGGAAAGAGCATCGGCAACCCCCTCCTTGGAACGTGCAACCACGCTGTGCCCCATGCTCATACCCGGACCGAAGTTCGTATATGTAATTCCCTTGGGAGCCATAGCCATCATCATCGTACGGATCACAGAGTCCGTCCCCGGATCCCACCCGGCCGAAATAACCGACACGGCATCATGTTTGATCGCCTTGTCGCCAAGGGAACGGCGCAGGTTCACAATCTGATCGTGGATATCAAAACTGTCCACTGTATTAATACCCTGCTCCAGCAAAGGAAGAGCAGTAGCCTCCACGCTGCGCGTTGGCGTACAGAGCAGGGCAACATCCACATGGCCCAGTTCTTCAATCGAAGCGACCGTCTTGATGCCATGCACGGGAGCACTCCCCGGACGGCGGACAATGCCTGCAAGTTCCATGTCTTCGGCAGCGCGAATGGCATCCACCGCATACCGTCCGATATTGCCGTATCCTACTATAGCTATTTTAATCATAAAACAAAAAGAGTGAAATAATGATGAGTACGGAGGCAGAATAGCAACTCCGCCTGCTCCATAGAAACCACTAAATCACAAAAATCACGTCTGTCGAGGACAACAACGTCCATCCGGTAGATGGAATTTTCAAAATTTTTACCTCCAACCAAATCCATCCTTCCGTCTCCGGAAGAAATATGGTTGAATCGGAAGAACTACTCAATCCTCCCCTCAGTCGACGTCTCTGCTTCATTCCCCGCTCATGAATATCCCCCTTTCCGCATCATTCAGCCTGTTCTTCGGACTCACTCTACCCTTTTCTCTGGCCTCCCAGCCCGATGACATGCCGGGATTGATCCCACTGCCCTCCTCCATCCAATTGCAGGACGGAATGGTCGAATTCAGGGATCTGGGGCCGCTGGCAGCCTGGGCTCGCCAATCTCCCGACGCTCCCATCCGTAGCAAGGAAGACTGGAAACAACTGGGGGATTCTCCCACTAGGGCGGAACTCGCCCCGCTCCCCGTCGCCAGCCTGGGTGGAGACCCCGAAGCTTACAAGATCACAGTCAGTCCTGAACTCATCCGCATTGAGGCGCATAGTCGGCTGGGAGTCCTCCGTGCAGCCGCTACCCTTAAGCAGCTTCTGGATGACAACAGCATGATTCCTCAGGGAACCATCGAAGACAGGCCCCGCTTCCGATACAGAGGATTCATGCTCGACTCCGCACGCCACATGCAAAGCCCGGACACCATCCGGAAACTGCTTGACCAAATGGCCGACCTCAAATTCAACCGTTTCCACTGGCATCTCACCGACGACGAAGGATGGCGCATTCCCATCTCCGCCTACCCGCGCCTCACCCAGATTGGAGGCACACCCGACCCCGGCAACCGGGAACAAGAGCGCAACGGTTCCTATTCCGAGGAAGAAATCATGGACATCGTCCAATACGCCCGTGCCCGCGGCATCGAAATCATACCTGAAATCGATGTTCCCGGTCATGCCGCCGCCATCTCCGCCGCTTATCCTCAACTCCTCTGCCCAACCAATCGCGACAACCCGCCCATCTCACAGCGCAGCAACTCCCTCTCCCACACAGAAGTCCTCTGCATCGGCAACCCCGGCCTGCTTGACTTCCTGGAAACTATCTATCTGGAAACATCCAAACTCTTCGACACCAAAACCATCCACATCGGAGGAGATGAAGTCAAAACCCAATTCTGGAAGAAATGCCCCCTCTGTTCCGCCGCTCTCAGGCAAAGCGGCCTCAACAGTATGGAGGAACTCCAGCTGGCCTTCCTCCGCCAACTCTCCGAACGCCTCGCCAAACACGGCATCCAGACAATTACCTGGGCGGAACATCCTGAAAAAGGTCTCACGCCCGACATAATCGCTCAAGGATGGAGAGGTCATCCCAACCAGACCATCGCCGCCCTCAATGCAGGAATAAAAACCATCTGTTCCGATGGCGGAGGCAAGGGGTACGCTTATCTCGACTTTCCGGGATACCCTAAAACCGCCAAGCCCCTCTGGATGCCCGTCCTGTCTCTCGAACAAGTCTACGCTTACGATATCCCCATCAACCAGGTAGAAGAATCCAAACGCAACCTCCTGCAGGGAGGAGAAGCCGCTCTCTGGACGGAAAACATCCTTTCCCGCGACATCGAAGCCCAAATCTACCCACGTCTCCACGCCGTTGCCGAAAAACTCTGGACTCCACGGGAACGCCAGAATGCGGAACAATTCATGCAACGCCTCGGAAAACTCCGCAAGAGATGGGAAAACAGCGGCATCGCCTTCGAGCAGCCCCCCAATCCTAGCGCTGCCATGGTCCTCCCCGCAACCATCGACACCAACATCCCCGCAACGCGCAATTTCCAGCCGCCATACGCCTTCGACGGAAGGGAAACCACCAGCTTCATCTCCAGCCGCCACATCCAGGAAGGAGACTACTTCACCCTGATTTTAAATGCTCCGGAACGCCTGAGCCGGGTACGAGTTCTCACCGGTCCCTACTTCTGCCGTGACGCTGGTAAGGAAAACGCCCTTGCCGACGGAGCCCTCCTCCAAATCTCCACCGACGGAACCACCTTCACCGATGCAGCTACCTTCCGGGATGGAATCGCAACCGTCCAATGGCCCCAGGGACAAACCGTTAAATCCATTCGTATCCTGACCCAAAAATCCCAGCCTCACAAACTGGCCATCGGAGATATCTTCGTCGAACCCTTCGTCGCGCAGGAAAGTGCTCCTGACGGAAAATAAGATGTAAATTTCTCTTGCCTTCGCCTTCCAAATACTGTTCCATCGCTCCCGGTTTACGGGGTATTAGCTCAGTTGGTAGAGCGTCTCGTTCGCAATGAGAAGGTCAGGAGTTCGAGCCTCCTATGCTCCACCACCCCTTTCCAGCCGCCTTCGGGCGGCTTTTTTTATTGTAAAATGTCGCATTTTCAATACATTACGTAGTTACTTATTACCTATTTTGACTACCTACAACGATGTTTGCGATAGATAACAATTTTGACACAAAAGAATAATTTCTGTTGAATTTGTCAAAATAAGAGTTATAAGAGACATAGATTTCCTTTTATGAGTAAGCCTCTCAAATTTACCATCGGAAAACTGAAAAGGGGAAAACAGACTCTTTATCGTATCTGGATTCCTGAAAAATTTTCAGCGAATGGGAAAAAAACAGCTCTGTACTACAAGACGAAAACAGCGGCAGAAAACGATCAATCTGCCCTTCGGGAAAAATATGTAAACGGTGAATTGTCCGCAGGGCTTCTTTTGGGGCCTGGACAGGTAAAAGACGCACAAAGAGCATTTGAAATCATCGTGGAATCGGGGGTTAAACTGTCGCTTGTCGATGCCGTCCAGATCGCCCTGGAACAACGCCGGGCACAACTGGTCGGGATCACGGTCTCGGAACTTTTTGAAAAGTATGAAAAGGATGCTTCGATCGGGCGCAACTGGTCTGAGAATCACAAAAAGAACTGGAGGTTCTACGCTTCCAAATTCACCGGACATTTTGGAGAAAGAAATATTGCCGACGTTCAGGCGCAGGAGCTTCGGGAATGGTTTGCGGAAAACTATGCCAGCGCGACCTATTTCAACTCGGCCACGGCGGTTATTTCCCCGGCGTTTAGCTGGGCTGTGAAGCAGGAAGTTCTAAAACGGTCGCCGTTCGAATTCATCGAAAAGAGGAAGGTTATGAAATCCGATGGCGTTGATGTGTTCTCACCGGAAGAAACGAGACGTCTGCTTTCCTTCTGCCGTCCGTTCCTTTCTGCCGGTCCGGAGCATCCGATGGCAGACGACAACGGGAATGTGGCCGCCATTTACAAGCTTGACTGTTCCGACGCCGTTCTTCCTTTTTCCATTTTGCTCTTTGCCGGTATCAGGCCGGAGGAATTGCAGAAACTGACCTGGGACCTTATCCATCTGGACAAAGGGTTTATTTCGGTTCCCCCGTCGATAGCCAAGACCAATCAGGTACGAAATGTCGAACTGCACGATAATTTGAAACGCTATCTCGAATCCGTCCCTGTCGAGCAACGGGAAGGCAAGATCATCCCCCAAAACTGGAAGCGCAAAGCAGCGATCGTCCGCAAGGCGGCCAACCTGCAGAACCGTCCGGACGCGCCACGGCATTCGTTCGCGTCCTACTCGCTGGCCGTCGATCCCAATATTGACAGGCTCCGCGAAAACATGGGGCACACCAAGAATTCCGATGTTTTGTTCAAACACTACCGGGCCGCTGTTCGGAAAACGGATGCGCTTGAATTCTGGTCGATTGATCCAGAAGACCCCTACGGCAAAAAAGAAAAGCCCGCCAAGGGAAAATCCAAGGCGGGCTGATAACGGGTTGATTCGCCCATTTATTGCTTTCGCTCGATGTCGGCAAGGCGGCTGTTCGTTTCAGCCTGCCTGACGGCCATTTCCTGCAACGCCTTGGCCGTTTCCATCTGGGCGGCGGCCTGTTTTTCCATGATGGAGACAAGCATTTTGTTGTTGTTTTCGTAGAGGTTGCCTACATACCACGCAACAACGAATCCCATCACCATTGTGAAGGTAACGCGATGCTTGTCCACCCATTCCAGGGCGCGGAAATAGGCTTCCTTCGGGGTACACATGTCAGGCGAGGGATAGCGCGAATTTCGCGCAGTTGGTCATGCGGTTGCGCCACCCCTTCCAGAATTGCCCTTTCCCGGGGTTTTCCGACTTGCCGTGCATGTATTCCCATCGTGCTCCGACAAGTCGCAAGGCAAGGTCTGTATCGCCCAACGCAAGGGCTTGTACGGTAGCTCCCCTCGTGTTGGGGCCGACTTTGCCGTCAACGGTCACATTCAAGGCCATTTGCAAAACTTTGGCGGCACCTGTCGGCCCGGCGTTGAAGCACGTATCACGCAATACGGTTTCCGTGGACGGGTAAAATCCAGACGGGAGCCATCCCCTCACAACGTCCGTGTAGCTGATGATATAATCGCCGACTTCCGCTTCCGCAGCGGCATACTGTCCGGCTTCAATCATTTTTTTGAGTTTGGCGGCTTCCTGAGGATGGTATCTGTCATTGATTCCAGCCACTTCATAGGTTCCTCCCCCGTCCCCCTTCGGCATATGATACACGGCAATGTGACCGTTTTTGTCACGCCTGATTTCCGATTCGATGATGGAGATTCCGATTTTCCGGCGCATTTCCTGTTCGTTCATGATGTTTCCCTTTCTTTCGATTAGCCCCGGCGATGCTTTCCATTTCATCGCCGGGGCCTATTCCTTTCTTTGTTTCTCTTTTTTCCCGGCCTCTCAACTCCGGAAACTCTTATTTCCCCTTCTGGATGATGACGGGGGTCTCCTGTTCGGGGCGCGTTCCGACAACGATAATCTGCCCTGTCACGGGGTCATACCGGAACGACAGGGAGCCTCCGTCCTGCCCGGCCATGTCCAGGTTTGTCAGGCCGCATCCGGTCAGATAGGCGGCGGCAAGGCCAGCCGCGATGATTGACCCGGCGATATACACGAGTTTTTTCCAGCCGGAAGACTGCGATGCCTTTTCCTTCATCGTGGCCGAAGCGTTGTTGAGCGCGTGCCGGCGTATGATGCCGGGGGCTTCCTCGGCCACGGTGCGCCAGCCTTCGGCCTGTTTGATTGTAGACGGATTCGTAAAGAATTCCCGCGCTTCCGGCAACGGGGTTCCGTCATGTGCCTGTCCTCCGACCGCACTGCAATACACGGTGTACAAGTCGCGGGCGACGCTTTCATTTTGATTGTATGTTTCCATTCTCGTTTATTGTTTATTATTAATTTATTATGATAATAAAACTTAGTTCGTAGTTACGATTCCCGACGCATTTGTCTTCAAGGCGCCATTTGTGAACACATCCGCGCTCGCCATATAAATATGTGTCCCAAGGTTTGCATCCTGTCCGAGCATCAGATTCTTGTTGCTGTCCAGCCAGCCAATGTAATTGGCGTGGCTATTAACCGTGAATCCGGCATTGCCGACATCATTTTTATACATTGCCGCGAGACCTGTATTTGTTGTGGTTTCGCGCATCTTCACCGCTGTTTTTGCCTGAATATCAACCGTATTGGCAGACATTTCAAAGATTGACGATCCATTCGCACTCTTCAACGTGAAGTCTTCTTGGTGACCATTGAGATAGTAAGTCAACTTACCATTGGACACAGACATGCCATTACCCGGGCAAGACACGCCCAACGTGTTGTTTGTCGCAACTGGCACAGATATCTTGCCTGTGGCATCAACAGTCAGATTGTCGCCAATCTGCACAATGCCCGCCTTCGTCTTCGTCGCGTAATCCGTCCGTTTCACATAATCTTCCGATTTCGTGGTCAGCTCCTTAATGGAGTCCTTTGCGGCGTCCAGTTCCTTTTTCGTTTCCGACAGTTCATCGCTCAGAGTTTTAATGATGGATTTAAGCTCTGTTTCAAGGTCGGCGACATCCTGTATGGTAGCGCGAGCTGTGGGATCAATGTTGTTGTACAGGACGGTCGCGCCCCCGATCACGATCGAAAATATCAGGGATTCCTCCATGATGGATGTATCCCCAACCGGGGGGATATAATCTGGATGATCCCCGGCATTGCAATACGCAAAGAGGACGGGGGGATCGCCGTCGCGCCAAGCCTTGACGTACACGCCCGCTTCCCGGAAGGAAAAGCCGCCCGTGGCGCCGATGGCAACGAAATTACCCCTGATGGAGACGATGCCGCCGCCGTCGTCCGTGATTTTCGAGATGGGGACGTCGGCAATGAGATGGACAAGCTCCGTCAGGTCTTCCGGGGCTTCCGGGGCGGTTCCGTCGCCCACGGCAATGTGGTCAAACGCCAGGGCTTTTGATTCGGCCAGCGATTCGGCCATATAGGCCCGGCCAGCACGGGTGACCGTTATGTTGTCAAATTGCGCCATGATCGCCGTCCTCCATGTCTTCTGCTGATCGTTCCATCATTTCCGGGCCGGGCGTCGTTTCCCGTTTCCTGATGCATTCAAGGATGTCCTGTTGTGCGGTCAATGCCTGTTCTTTCGTGATGCCTGGGTTTCCGAGCGTTAGCATGATCGCCTTGTTGTCCAGTTGCTTGTTGATATACGCCAGCCTGTCTGCCCCGGTGAACCGGTGGGCAAACGCGCCCGTCCTGCCTCCAAACCGATGGTCCGTCAGGAAATCGCATGGGTAGTTCAACATGGTCGCGCACGCATAGGCAAGACAGCCGATGGTGACATCCTCATGCGACCCTTGCAGGACCGCACCCGATCGCGGAAGCCATTGACGGACAAACGATAGAACATCTGCCCGAATCATGTAGAAATACCCGCCGAATATATACTGCGCCACATGCACCGCCGCAAATCCAAGCCCGGAATCAACAACTTTACGAACTTCCTCCCTGTTCAGGAACAGGCTGTCCGCATCCGTTTTAATCGCTACCTCATCCATTTTCAGGTGCTTCGCATACACGTCCAGCATGCCCCGGATGCAATAATATCCGTTCAGATTCCCGAATCGCGGAAAGTCAGTTTGTTCATAACATGCACCCTGGGCGGCAAGCGATGCCGCACAATCGGAAGGAATGGGGTTGGCGGCATCGTCGATCAAATGAATCGGAGCCTCCGGAAAAACCCAGCGGAGATTGTCGATGCGTCCCGGAAGCAATTCGGCATCCCCCTTGTAGCAAAAAATATAGAATCGTGGTTTCATTGTTGGATCAAAGTTCAAGTGTGTTGACGGAACCGCTTGTGACAACACTCATGTTATTGTAAGCGAACGAGTTAGCATGAAAGTTTATTTCACCTCTCGTATTAATTTCCATTGTGTAAATCGAGTTGGCCTGGGCAACCCATGAGTACCAGGCCGTCGCCTCAATCATGTTCCCGGTCATTTTGAAGTCGCCATCGCTACAGAGTTCGAGCGAAACCATCGAATCGGCATTAACGCGCCACATGTAAGCTTCAGTAAGAATATTATTCCCGACAATTTTGATGTTGGCATCCATATCGCCTAAAGAAATATTTCCACTGCTGTCAACGGACAGGATTTCCTTGCCGTTTTTCACCTTGAAATCTCCGTTTGATGCCATCAGTTCAAACGTTTTTTGACTCCCGACAGACTGGCTCCACCCATAATCCGCATGGCTTTCAAAGTTCCATGCATCGAGTTCAACAGTTAAAGTTGCCGCACCTATTACAACCTTGTCGGCATTTGCATCATACCTCAAAATATTAGTGCCATTGGGAGTTTTGATATTAACAGAACCCTGATAGTTTGATAAATCAACACTTCCTCCGCCACCGAACCGAGCAAGGGGAATGCTCTCGTTCACATCATTTGCCGAGAGACACAAAGAATCCACCCCATTAATATTTTCAATGTTAAGATGTAGTGGAACATTTCCCGTCATGGAATCACTTTGCCCAGGGTAGAAGAAAAGGCCAGTCACGGCGTAATTTTCAATATTTTCACTAGTAATCACCGTTCCTAGCAAATCCACCACATTATTTGTAGGCGATCCGGCTTCCTCCTGAAGGACCAGATTATAACCAAACACAAGAGGGGCACCCGTCGTTTTCTTGGAAGTATTCTGGGTAGCAACAATTTTAGACTCGATCAAATCAACGGAATTAATCTCGGTAGCAACTTCCACAAGAACATCACCCGTTTGGTTGTTCACCGAAGCAACGCCGCCCGGATCGCCCTTCGGTCCCGGTATGCCCTGAATCCCCTGGATACCTTGAATCCCCTGGATGCCTCGCGGCCCCTGCGCTCCTGTTTCTCCCCTTGGTATCCCAAGATTCAACTTCCCGTTTACAATACTTGCCGTTGCCTGATTCCCTGTCTCAAGAGTCGTCACCGTCCCGATAGACAGACCCTTCATTTCGTTGAGAGCATTCTGTGCCGCCGCCGCGCTATTTGCCGCTTCCGTCGCCTTCTCGGTCGCCATTTTCGCCGCATTCAGGACATCGGCCGATGCGCTGTTGATTTCATCAATCGCCGCCTTTTTCGCGTCGGCCAGGGCATCGTTGCATACGTCCAGGGCGGCTTCCCGGGCAAGGCGGGGCAGGACTTCCGCAATGCGTGCATTCAGGGCCGTTATACTTACCAGATCATCGGACGGCAAATCCGCAAACGTGACTTCCGCGCCGCCTGTCGTGAATGTCACGGTAATCGTCTTATAAATGGCCGCCTTGTCTCCCGTGGCCGGGATGTAGTCGTATTCGTCCCCGGCGTTCCCGTAGGTCATCAGGATTTGATCGCCGTTGTCGTTTGAGGCATAAAGCCCCAGTTCCCGGTGCAGGACGTCGGCCGCCAGAATATCCGTTGCCAGCCGGGCCGTCATCACCAGCTTTCCCCGTACCGACTTGTCAAAATTCTCAATGGGTAGACGGTGGACTTCATGCACAAGCGATGTCCGGGAGGCCGGAGTTTCACCGGATGCCAGTTTTCCGTCTCCAATGGCTATGCCTGTAAAGGTGAGGGGTTCCCTAATTTCCCCCATGATGATGCCTTGCAGATACTCTTCTCCCGCCGTTGTGAGAGCCAAATTTTTGAATGATGCCATAACGTTATCCTTGTGTTACTTCCTGACTTTCCGCATATCGGGTGACAGTCGTCGTCCCGGCCCGGTACGACGTCGCCGGGGTGTTGTCCTGCCACTGTGATATGGTAATTCTGGTGCGTCTGCTGACGGCAAGCGTGACGCCGACATGCAACTGCATGCTTGCCCTGATTTCATTGACGATTTTTTCGAGCCATTGCGATTTGCGTTTTACCTTGTCGATAAGGGCAATCAGCTTGGCCTCGTTCTCGCGGGTCATCGTTTCAGACGTCGATACGTTGATACGGAAGTAGTGCGGACGCCCCCCGTATTCGTACCATTCCTCGACTTTCGCCGTGCCAAACACATCGGTAATGACCGACTGTACCGCCGATACGGTGCCCAGGTGCATGTACACCTTGTCGGAGTCAAGCAGGATGGCCCGCTTTTGCTCGTCGCTCAAATCGGGCTTGTACCAGAACACGCGCAATTCATCGGCCAGGGCATCCAGTTCCCCAGTCGTCAGACTGTCGAGATGATCCCATGTCGAGAGCTTGGCAATCTGCCCGGCAAGCACCTGCAACACCTCGGATAACCCTGCCGACAGGGCGCGGGTATCGGCGTCCGCTCGCATAAAGAGCGGGAGCATGTCGCCGAGGTTGATGTTCTGCAGGTGCATTATGATTCCTGGACGGTTTCGTGTGAGACGGTCAGCGTGCCGTTCCATCGGGCAATCTGGCTGTCGGAAACGGATGTGAAAACGGGGGACGACACTTCCAGACGGACGCATGAATCGAGACAAAAGGCCCGGAGCCTGTCCGGGTTGATGTCGCGGCCAATCACGCCGCCCTGCCATGCAATATATTGTTCAATCGCCCCTCCCTGCCCTTCGATGGCTTCGACCGTGGCCGACTCTTCCGCTTCCAGGGCATAGTATTTCAATTCAATGCCGTATTCGACGGCAACGGGGCCGCTCACGATCACCTTGTCCCCCAGCGGCTTGATGTCGGGGGCGGTGCATGTGGCATACACTTCGTCAAGCGTGGCCTGAGACGGAGCTTTCCCGTCCGCTTCCACGATGATGATTTGCACGGTTCCGGCTTCCTGCTCCGAGATGACTTTGACGTCCGCGACATTCGACGTCGCGGAACGCGCGAAATATTCATACCCGCTTTGCGGCCCGGCCGTCGAAAAGCCGGACGGAGCCAGGGCGATGCGGGCGCGGTATTTGTCATCCCCCGTGCCGTCGTCGCCGTTGTCCGTGTCAATGGCAGAGGGATAGGGTTCGCCGTAGTCGCCGCCCGTGCTTTCAACGGTATTCGTAACGCCTGCCACAAAAGGCACGTCGTCGGCAAACGACGACACGCTACCTGCCGGGATGCCGTTTGTCTTTGTCCCTCCGGTCGTCGCCGTGGCCGGGACTTCGACCGTCATGTCTCCTGCCGGGATCGTCGCGGCGGTGTCCGTCGCAAAAAAGATCGTATTGTCAGCCGTGCATCGTGTGCCGGACGGGATGATCGTCGCCACGGATCGGGCGGCGGCCAGTGAAAATTTCAACGTCGTCCGGGCCGGTGTCGGTTCCAGCCGTTTGCATCCGACGCGCTCGCCGAGCGCATCCAGTTCACGGCCCCGCGCATAGGCCAGCAGACGTGATTTACAGGCTTCATTTTCCGCTGATACAAATGTCGCCAGCGCATAGGCAAGATTTTCGACGAAAATCCGGCGTTCGTCGCCGGGGTACAGGAGTTCGCCCGTCGCCTCTTCGATGACGGATATCAGCTTGTCTTTAAGCTTCCCGGCGTCGATTTCCGTAAAATTCAGTTGGTTGTCTGCCGTCATGATTCAATATCTCCCGATGCCGTTACGGCAAAATTTCCCGGTTCCGGCATTCCGGCCATATCCATGCCGTTGAACGTGATCCGGGGTTCGTATTGCGACACAAGCCAGTAGGCTTCGGCCCTGAGAAGGGGATCGACATACGTTTCCGGCTTGTCGTAAATCTTCGTATCAATGCCACGCAACACATCAAAGCGCACTTCCCCTTGAGCCAGTCGAAAGAGGTTTACCATGCAAGTCTGAGGCAATCCGTTTCCCGAGCTTTTCATTTGATCCCGGCCTCCTTCTGCAATCGTGTTGCTTCGGCACGGTCAACCTCGGTAAACGCAAATGCCGCGCCTGAACTCTTCTTTTTCGCCGCCTTTTCGGCCTTGCTCGGCCCCTTCCTGTCATCCTTGACATCCTTCCCCGTCACGGACAGGGGTTCGTCTTCGATGAAATCCAGCGTGATTTTTCCGGCGATCATGTTGCCCTTGGGGCCGAAAACAATATCGCTCAGGGATACGTTTTTGAGAATGGAACGTGGCGGCCCGAAAACCATGTTGCCCAGGATGAATGGATTCGATTGGCCCAAATCGCGCACCCACGAGTTGTATTCCTTTTCCGGGGCAAGCCCCCCGGCAAGCGGAGTCGTCATGATAGGGACGGAAAAACCCTGCGGCTTGTCCCCGCCCTTGACGTCAAGCGGGTTCTGCGCCTCCGTCGTCTCCTTTTGCTCGACGTCAAGCTGTGAGTTAAGGGACACGCCGTCCGTCAGTGGCCGGAATGCCAGCCGCCCGGCGTCAAACACATGTGATCCCCAAAATCCTAACATCATTGCCAGAGTGACGCTGGACAACAAGACGGGCAACGTGTATATCGCTCAGTTCGGAGGAGACGTTTTCCCGCTTTGCGAATCCGTATGCGTATGGGTCGCCAGGCTCTTGCCCTGGCCGACAACATCGCCCGTGGCCGTCACGCCGCCCTCGATGCTGACGTCTCCCCGGATGGCATGCTGCCACTCGCCGTCGCACCGCCCGATGATATAGCCTCCCATTGCTTCATCTTCCAGATAATAGACCTCTTCACCGACTTGGACATTGCCCATGTCGTAGCGCCAGTAAAACGGGATCACAAGGGGCTGGGTCACAATGCCGGGATCGTTTACCGGGACGCATTTCGCCCGGTTGCCGCCCTCGATGCTGTGGATGGTGCCTTTTTGAACGTTCATTAATAATCAAGTGGTTCACGCACCCAGAAGCGCGTTTTTTTTGCCTTCAAATCATGGCGGCATCGGTAAATGAAAGCGTTTCCGGCCCAGCCGTTCGCAACTATCCGAACGACGCTTCCCGCCGCCAGTTCCCGTTGCGTCGTCATCGTGATTTCACCTCGACGGATGTTCTTGTTCGCGTTCCGTAGCATGGACTGGGCAAGCTTGTTCGCCTCGGCCTGGGCCGTCGTTTTTTCTGAAACCGTTACCACGAGATTCTTCCCCGTCTTGACATTCCCGTCTTCGCTCGTCCCTGTATGGGCCGAATTCCGGAGTGTGGCCGAACTGTACGCCGTATGGGCGTCATCCGTGAATTTCGCCTCGACGGACGGCCCCAGGGTAAGCGTTTTCGCCGCATCCCGGCCCTCCATCGTCTTTTCATCGTACAGGCAAAGCGTCTTGTTAAAAACGAGGAAGGAAGCTCCGGCCAGTTTGCACCGCTCATGAAGAAAGGCGAGATCGGACTTCCCCCGTTGCTGGATATACGGATATTTGATGTCGCTGACGCCGTAGTTTTTGACAGTCAATTTATTATCACTGGCGATGGTCGAGGCGAGTTGCGGCAGGGACAATGATTCAAAGCTTCTGCTTTTCTTGTTGCGGCCAGACTTCGGCACGCTGTAGGCGCGAAGGGTATATTCCCCGGATTCCGGCTTCAAATATTCGATGAACATAACGCCGGAATTGATGACTCCGTCCGTGATCTGGACGGTATCGCCCTCCTTACTCGGCTTCCATCCAACCCAGCGTTTTTGCGTATCGGCAAAGCGGATATCGAGGCTGTCGGCCTCCCCTTCGGCATGCATTTCGTAGACGCACCCCGTCACGGCGATACTGGCCGTAATATCCTTGCCGTTAATCAACACCTTCAACCCGCCCGACTGGCGTTCCCCGGCGTCTTCCGTAAACGAGAGGCGAATTCTCGCGTCAATCAGTTCCCCGTTTTTGTCCAAAAGTTCCGAGTCGATTTGGACATCCGTCAGCATGTAGGAGACACCGCCGAGCGACGAACCGAGTAAAAGGCTTTTGGCAAGCGTAACGGCTCCGTTGAGCGTAAGGGCCTGCTTCCAATTGGACGTTTGAAGCAAGTCCAGCACGGTATTCGGAAGGCTCATGGACGTCCCGCCGCTGATGAAAATCGGTGCGCTGACTCCTTTAAGCTTCCGCAACGCCTCATATGTCAAGCGGGGGTTGCCTCCCGTCACCTTGGAAACGTGGATCGAAAACGCGCACGTCTGCAATTCCCGGCCCGTCACCCGGGATGATCCCCCCTCCGAATCGTTCTCGATTTTCACCCCGGCCGATGCCTCGAAATCTTCCACCGGCATGAAATGGCCGGGTAACGGCCCGAACGGGAAAAGTTGCCATGTCACCTGGGCATTCAGCATTTATTCCCCCTTTCTCCACGGAGGCAATGACTCCGTATGTTGCGGTTCCTCGATATCCGGTATCAGGACTTTTTCCCCGCCCTCGAAGACGACGATTGACGCCAGATCGGGATTGGCCGCAATCAGCAGGTGCATGAGTCCTTCATCCGTCCAGGCGTTGAACGCGAGCCTGTCCCACGTATCGCCCGCCTTGGCCGTGTAGATGATCCCCGTTGTGTCAGGCATACTTTCCAACGCTCCTTTCTGCTAGTCCGTCTTGTATCATATCGAGCAAGTCCGGGAGGGCATCCTTGAGTTGCCGGACAATGTCCTGGGGAGTCGTCCCGGCTCCCGCCTTGATGACCGGCGCAAACGTCACCCCGCCGAGATGGTAGGAAACAACGCTCTGACGTGAGGATGACCCCGCCGACAAATCCATGCCGAGCATATCAGCCGCCGTCATCAGATACCCCCGGTTTTCGGCTCGGTACCGTGGATCGAACGAAATGACCGCCTCCGTCCCGGCCTCGCCGCAAAGAGACAAACCGGACGTAAACCCGCCCGCCGCCTTGGCCGGAAGCGGAGAGGAGTCGGTGCCGCCGAATCCGAACCATCCCTTGACTTTGTTCCCTGCGTTTTTGATGCCGTCAAAAAGAGATGTAAATTTGGCAAGAATGGAATCGACAATTTGCATGACCCAGTCACGCACACTCGTGAAAGCGTCCTTAAGGGCTTGCCCTATCTTGTTGCCGATCATGACCCACACCTGAATTCCTGTCTTGAACCACGAGACAAGGCCATTCCACACATCCTTCAATGCCTTGCAAATTCCGTCCCAGGCGGCTTGAAGAGCGATGCAGAATGCCGTCCAGGCCGCATTCAGGGAATCGCAAATCGAATCCCAGACAGACGACAGCCATTCCCCGCAAGCGTCCCAGGCATCACTGATTGCGTCGCACGTATGATCCCAGGCGACGGACAGGACTTCGCACATGACGTTAAACCCGGCCTTAAGCCATTCCCACGCCTCGCCGAACCATTGGCAAATCACGTCCCAATTGTCCCAGAGCACATACCCGATCGCGATCAGAGCCGCGATTGCGGCTATAACAAGGCCGACCGGGTTCGCGGTCAGGGCGACGTTCAGGGCGGCCTGGGCGACCGTCCAGATTTTCGTAACGGACGTAATCAGTTTGTACGCCTTGTAAAGCCCCGTCAGCGTGACGACGGCCGTTTTGTAAATCAGGAATGCAGTACCTATTTTTTTCAGCATTTTCAAGAGCCACGGCCCGTTTTGCTGAAACCACCCGAATGCGGTTTTGACAGCCTCTCCGAATTGATTGACCGCATGTTGCGCCTTCGCGACAATCGCATCAATATTGATCCCGTTGATCCATTGTTCGATGGATTGGATGGCTCTTTCAACATAGGGGAGCAACTTCTCGACGCCGGATTTGACAAGTGGGAGAATCTTGTTGACCGTCCGTTCGATGGCCGGGAACATCCTGTTCAGTGAATCGTAAATCTTGTCTGCCAGCGGACGGAGTGATACCTCGATATTGTGCCGCAAGGCCGTCATTTTTTCAGGAAAATCGGCAGTATCGTCATAACATTTCAGAATGCTTTCGGACGACGCTTCCATGCTTTCCATGAGTTTTCTTGTCCCGATTGTTCCGGCTCGGACTCCTTTTGTGATCGCCGCAGCTCCCCTTGCGCCGAAAATTTCGGAAGCTATTTCAAAAGCTTTCGTTTCATTTTTCGCTTTTTTGATTGCCTCATACGTTTTCGCCAGACCGACCCCCAAATCCTTGAACCCCTTTTTCTGCAAATTTCGTGCGGCGGTATTCATCGCCATCATCACTTTGGACGATTCGAGGCCCCCTTTGTGCATCTGCCCCATCAGGGCAATAGCCGGTTTCAGATCATAGCCCAATGTCTTCAGTGCAGACGAATTTTCATGAACCGTTTTGAACAATTCATCCATTCCCGCCCCCGTCTCCTGGGCAACTTTGAACGTATAGTCCAGCACATCAGGCAATTCCGATGAAGAAACGCCGAACGCATTGATTGCCCTGGCCGATGAATCGACAATGTTTTTGGATTCGATCCCGAGCATCTGAGACGATTTGAGAATCCTTTCCGCTGAATCCTCCAGAACCTTCCCTTCCAGCCCTGTCAGCGTATTCAGGTCGGCGACAACCGATGAAACCTCCTTCTTGCCCTGAATGGCGTTTGCATAAATTTTTTCAAACGACTTATCAAGACGGGCAAGGTCTTCACCCGTCTTTCCCGTCCCGATGCGGATAGTGTCAACAGCTTCGTCGAACTCGGAACCGAGTCCGTAAAGCTGATTGACTGCCGCCGCCGCCGCAGTCCCGACAGCGGCGATACCCGCTCCCAGGGCTACGGCTCCGGCGATGGATGCCTTGAAGGTGAAACTGCCGATTTTGCCAAGTTTGACGCCTAACCCGTTTACGGAGTTCTGCGCCGCCGAAATCGATCTTTGCAGGGAAGGATCAATAGCCCCGCCGATACTGACGACGGCAGTCATGGATTTTCCGGACGGCATGTTCTATCTTCCTTTCCTTCTGTTTCGTGGGGCGTGTTCCCTCTTGATTTGCTCCCTTCTTCTGGCATCGTCTTCGGCGGCATCCTGGAACTCCTCCCAGAATTCAGCCAGAGGCATTTGCATCAGCTCTTGCCGGGAGGCGTGGAAGCGTTCCGAATAGATTCTAATTGCCCGTCTGAGTTGTTTTCCTGTGGCTCGTCGGGCTTTGCTCCAAAAAAATTTAGTCCGGCAAACATGATTTTGGAGACGTCGCTACCTTTGATCCTGTTAAAATCTTCCGCACTCCATCCCTTGTCTTTGTTGCTGGCAAGTATCGCCCTGACTCCAATGGCATAGTGCATGTCGTAGTCGTTCAGAGGATGGACGGATGATTGCGCGGAGGATGCTTTCCGGGATTTGATCGCTTCAAAATAATCCGATGCCGTGAAATGATTGAAATCGTACTCGATCACCGTGACCGGCACCCCATTGATTTCAAACGGATAATCTAATTCTATCTTTTCCATTTATATATATTATCTATTGATTTACAGCATATTACGAATACCTTCCGAATAGTCTTTGCCTCCGACGAAGCAAATCCCCTTCGGAACGTCGATGTCGAGCACCTTGCTCCCGTCCAGATAAAGCTGGTAGGACAGGACGGAAAACGTGATTTCGTTTTCCCCGGATTCCCCCGGAGTGAGTTCAAGGCCCGGCGCCGACTTGGGAATCACGCGCTGATAGGCTTTGATATGTTGGGGCGTCGTCGTGCCGTCAGCACTGACGGATTGCTGGACGATGTTGATAATCAAATCAAATGCCTCCGGCGTAATGACCTGGGCATAGGATTTGTCGAGTCCGGTCTTGCTGATGGAGGATTCCATCGCGTCGATTAACTGCCAGACGGGAATTTCCAGCGTCCCGCCAGCCGCCGTGATTTCGACGAGCTTGGGCGTAATCTCCGGAAGTTTGACCGGAATGTTTCCGGCGATCTGGGTTCCGGAGGCATAAACGGAAGTCGCGATAACGGCTCCCGAAAGGTCTTGGAATGTCATGGTTTCTGTTCTTTCTTCTGTTGTGGATTAGTCTTCTGCGGTGTACACGGACAGCCCGGCATCCGTATAGGAAACCGAAATGGTGCCGCTCTTGAATTGAGGTGTAACCGTGGCGGCCAGATTCCAGCGAAAATCGCCGTTCATCAGGTCGGAGGCATCATTTTCGCTGGGCAGGAAAATGCATTCAGGACTTCCGACAAGGAACCCCTGGGCCACATACCCGGCGAGCTTGTCGTTCTCGCGGTGAATGATTTCGTCCCTCAACTGGATCGTCATCGGCTTGTCGATGCGAGGCATCCATTCCGTCTGGAAGCTGTTGACGATATGTTCCAGCATACGGATGTTGGTGTCGAAAATGTAGAGTGCGTCCGACGTCGCGCCGAATCGGAACGCCGCCGTATGGCCGCCCCACAGCACCAATTGACCGTTGAACGGGACGACGGTCGAAATACCGTATTCGTTCAGTCCGTTCCCCGTCTCCTGGTCAAATCCCCTGTTTCTTGCATCCTCGCCGAACCATTGGCAGATGACGGGAACCGCCTTGTTGGAACACGTTTCGCCGGGAATCCCCTTGTTGCCGGTATCGGTCTTTTGCATCGCCCAGACGGCCAGCGTGGACAGGTGATAGATTTCCCCGGTCGCCGATTTGGCCTGAGGCCAGAAGACCTTCGAGAATTCCGACGTGTAGCCGTTCGTTTGCTTCCATGCCTTCGCCTTCTCGATTGTGTCCACAGATTCCAGAGGAATGTCCGCAACCACAAACGCCATCCAGTGACCGTTAATTTTTTGAGCCGCAGTCACCAGAGCGTTGTACACCTCCGGAAGATGTGACCAGCCGGGAGCGGCCAGAAGATTGGCAACCTTGAAGTCAAGATTGTACAGCAGAGGCAGGGCCGCGATGCCGGAGTATTCGCCTTCGGCCGTCACGCTTCCGATAATGTCGGCCGCTTTCACCGTGGTCGCATCCACAGAGTAATAGGTGACGTTTGCCGACTTCTTTGTTTTATCCTTGAGCGTTACGATGACAGACGATTTCGTGAAATTGTAGTCCAGGTCGTAATCAACACCCTCGGCCAGATCGGCTATGGCAAACGTATCAAGAATGATGTCGTCGCTGATGAATTCGGCACGTCCGTTCGTAAAACTCAGGGCTTTTGTTTCCTGCTGGCTTTTCCTGTGTTTGTCGGGATCAAGCACGTTGATGACGTAGACAGGGCCGTAATTGCCGAGCGGATTATTGAAATGCGCGGCCATGGCCTCGCAAAGCGTATAAACACCCCACGCCGCCGAATACCCGCACACAGATTGCGCCTGGGTGAAATTGGAGAGTTTCACCGGCGTATTGATGATGCCTGAATCGGCATACCCCCGGACAAGATTGACGGGAGCCGTGCCGACGTACACCGGGATCGTCCCGGCCTGAATGGCGCTTTGGGCCTGGGTTGCCCCAATGCCTCCGTATGCGCCGTGTAGATATGTATTTGCCATTGTATTGTATTATTGTTTAGATGTTTTCAAGGATTGCAGGACGAACCGTGCTGAAAAAGTCGATGGAAAAGGAAACGTGGCCGAAAAAAAACGGGTAATTGTCCACAAGGGCCTGTTCCATTTTCATGAATCCGAACTGAACTGTCTCCGTCCTGACCCGGTGACCGTTCAGAATCAAAACCTGTTCGATGCGGGAACGGGTCACTTCAAGGAAGGAGTCCAGATCGCGCCAGCCTTCGGCGTTCGGCGTGAATGACGACGGCGTATGGAGACCGGGATTCCAGATTTTATGGACAAGCCTGATATTCAGCTCCCCCTTTTGACGGACGACATCATGTTCCCCGTCCGTCATCTGGACGACAATGCAGGGGGCAATGATCGTATCATCATCGCCGGGAGGATCAAACATCGTCAAAACGGCAGGATGAGCAAGCGTGTAACCGTAGTTTTGGCTGTTCGGTCGGCCGGAAGCCGGAGGAACCTTGTATTCAACATCCCCCGCAACATGGTCGCGAATCCATTGCGCGATGTCGTCGATTGCCTTTTGAGTCGTCATGATTAACAGTTTTCGCTAAGTGACACAACGGACATGCCCAATTCCTCCCGCCATGTTTCAACCAGATACACCCTGTCGTCGATTTCCAGCGTTGCGCCGGGTTTCCGAGGAGGCGGCATATCTGACGAAGACGCTTGCAGAGTCCACTTTTTCGAGACAAGGCCGAATTCGGGATCGTTCGGCTGGATTTCCTCGTCGTAAAACACGGCGACGATTTCGTTCCCGTCCACGACATGTACATCCCCGAAATCTTCCGTATTCAGGAAGACCTCGGAGATGTCTACTGCCATGTCGCTTTTCAGACTCATTCCACGCCGTTTTCAGGATTTCCGAGCGGACCGGGATCAGAATCGTCCTCTACTGCTGACAAGGCTTCGACCAGTTCAGCCTTGTTCATGGCAGATGCGCCTTCTATCCCCCGGCTTTTGGCGAGTTCCTTCAATTCGGTGACTTTCAGGTCTGCCAGGTTCGGTTTATGCTCGGAGTCATCGTCTTCGATTTTGGAAACAAGTTCGGCAATCCCCCGGTCAATGAGTTCCTGCCCTTTCTTGTCGTCGATTTCAAACGGTTCCTTGTCCTGAGGACGCCTGAGGACAACGCGATTTCCAATGTGCTGGCCGTAGTTGCTTTTTACCTTGATGAGATACATGGTTCTGTCTTTCTTTTCTGAAAATTAATCAGTTCAGGCCGACGTCACGACATCGGCACATACCCAGCACCCCTTTTTCTTGGGGACGAGCAAGGGACAGCTTGACATCTGAATTTTGCGAATGTCGTTTTCCTGATCGGATACGAATTTCGGCACGAATTGACCTCGATGAGTAACCATCGGGCCGCCCGGCTCGTCAATTTGCGTCACGGCCCCATAAAGAGCCTTTCCGGCTCCGGGTGCCGTCATGATGACCTTGCTCGAAGGAATAAACGGCTTGTTGACTCCCTTGTCGTCTTCATATTCCTTCATGTACTGGATCAGACGGAGCAAAACGCCGTCCACATTGATGAGGCCGAGAATCACGGCCCCGGACGCTTGAAGCTTCGGATCAATTTGCCCCATTTCATAACGCCGGTTATCCAGCATCTTCATGATTTTTTCGTCCTCCTGCAACAAGGCGGCGGCATCGGAACCAAGAATAACGTCTGAGACGGAACAACCCTTCGTAATGGGAATTCGACTCATGGCCCGGAGATCGGCAAGGATTTTTGCGCCGGAAGCGTCCCATTTGACGCCGGGCGTGTAGAGGCAGTCGTTTGTATCGCCGTGGAAGGCAAGCGTTACTTTCTCGGTCGGGTTCCCATCCTTGTCCACGTACTGCATGTCATAGCCGTCATTCTGCAGACAGTCGGCCGCCATTTTTTCCTGCGATCGTCTGGACATGTCCATCAGGTTGATAAGATCGCGGCCGACAATGGCAACCTGCCGGGCGGCTGGCGTAAGGCCGGAAAAAACAGCCTCGCCGAAACCGCGCTTTGAAAGATCGTCAATCGTCAGAGTGCGCGAATTGGAAATGCGTGCAGGAGCGAATTCGTCCGTATAGAACGGATCGCGAGTCGTTCCTACACTGCCGACCTTGATGAAATTGCCGAGTTTGCGATTGAAGGAATCGTAGTCGGCAATGACTTTAGCCGTATTGAATATGTCCGTATCGGGATTGCACGGGAAATAGGTATCGAGCAGAAAGCTCGGCGCCGCTTCCAGCGTTCCGATCATCGCAATCAGCGTTTGCGGGTCGCGAAGATCAATGGATGTGATTTCGTTTGGGGCCATAATTATGTTTTCTTTCGTCTAATGATTTTTGTGTTGTTATTTGGTGGATTTATTGGCGGCATCAATCCCGGTTTTCAGATCGGAATCGGCGGTATTTGTTTCAATTGATTCGGAACCGACCTTGCCCGTATTACTGTCTTGCAAGTCGGCGGCACGGGCGTTCAGGAACCCGCTATTAATCGCTTTCCCATCCTTGAGGGCGGCAAACGCGAGTTCCTGAGCCGTCATCGGCTTGGCATACTTTGCTTTCCGGACAAGTTCGGGATCAATTCCGCTGGCAATCGCATCGATTTCTTCGAGACGTTTCCGTTCGTCGGCAATGGCCTGTACCCTGATTTTCTCGGAATTCTCTGTTGATTCTACAGAGCCGGACTTGGCCGCTTCGACTTCCTTCTTCAAGGCGTCGCGTTCCGACTTCGCCGCAACAAGTTCCTGCTCTGCCTGGGCGAGCCTGTTTTTCAGGTCGTCTTCCGATGGTTCCGTCTCCGTATCAGGATTTTCTTCTGTCACGACGGATTCCTTCATGTCGTCCGGGACGGTATTAAAATAATTATGCGGAATGGGAAGATCGCCCGTTTTGACTCTGAACTTGCCCCCGGCGCAGGCGACGAACTGAACCTTGTTCGTCAACTCCTCGTCCAGCAACGTATTGGCAAACCCGGCTTCAACGGCCTGCTTGCCGGTAAACCACGTTTCATTCGTAATCTGATTCCGTAGTTTATCGGTTTCCTTCCCGGTTTTGGCCGCATAAATTTCCGCGATGGATGCCTCCATGGAATCCATCGCCTTGACGAGTTTTTTTGCGTCCTGCAACGTCATCAGGTCGTAAATCAGCGACGATACCCCATGGATCATCACAATGCTTCCGGGGTAGACCTGAACGTCATCCCCAGCGCACATGATGACGGATGCGGCAGAAGCGGCGATGCCCTCAACAAGGAGCGTTTTATGTGCTGACAAACCTTTCAGGGCATTATGAATGGCGATACCCGTAAAAAGGTCTCCCCCGGGAGAGTTCAGACGGATCAGAATATTTTTCTTGTTCTTGCACTTGGCGAGTTCCTCCTTGAATCCGTCCGGAGTAATATAGTTTCCTTCGATAACCTGCCCCGTCCAAAAATCAATGGGCTTCTCGGAAACAATTTCACCGAAAAGATCGATTTCTGCCGTATCGGATGATTCATCCGCGATAATATTCCAGAATTTTCTGGTGGATTGATTTTGTTTCATTGTTCTTCGCTGTTAATATCTTCTTTTTCAGATTGTTGTGACGATGATTCTTCTTTTTTGGCGGCCACCGCATCCGCGAGCATGGCAAGAATGGGAACAATGGCAGGCGTTTCGCTGGCAAGCTGTTCGATATTTTTCAAATAATCCCCCCCGGTCAGTTCCGTTGTTGCCTGGGTGTTCGTCTTCCACCCGTTTTCCACCATGATTTTCATGGCCCTGGCTTCTTTCTCTGGGTCAAGATGAGTCATTGCCGGGCCGTTCCACTCGTGATTCAGGTAGGCGGCACGGATTCTCGCATCCGAAAAGAAACCGGGTGCATGGATGCGCCCGCGGGCAATGGCTTCCGACAAAAAGACTTCGTAAACCGGCGCGTTGAAACTTCCCGCGAAACTGATGCGGTCGTTTTTGACCTTGCGCCAATAATCCTGTAACGCCGCCCGGCTCGCGCTGTAGGAACTGTTGAAACTCTTGACCAGAACATCCACAGGAATTTCCAGAGCGGCGCCGATCTGTTTGGCAACCGACGTCACGAAACCGTCAAAGGCCGTGGATGGCCTCTTGGGATCGACGGACGTAATATCTTCTCCCGGTTTCAGGAAAGCGACATTCCCGCCCGGCACGAGTTCATAGTCTGAGGGATCACGATCATCCTCCGATTGTTCCGTTTCTTCCGACATGGCTTCGGTCGGCATCCGCAACGGAACTCCATCTGAGTCAACATCGGTTTTGACGAAAATGGTCAGGCATGTCTCCAACAGGGAGGCGGCCTCCTCGGCGTTCAAATACCTGCCGAGTTGCAAAATATTTTCGATGACAGGCGCCAGACAGGTAACGCCCCTGTACTGTTCCGGACGTTCGGCTTCCATGATATGCAGGATATTCGGCAGGAGCGTTCGTTTACCGACAGCTTCAACCCTGACCCATTCGGTTTCATCGACCGAAATTTCCTGTGGATAAACGTTGCGGATATGATAGGCGACAACCTGTCCGTAACGGTCAACTTCTACGCCGTCGAAAATTTTGTTTCCGGTCGTTTTGTTCATGCCAAAAGTCAGATACGGAATGACATTCGACGTACCTGGCGTGGATACTCTATCCGCTTCAATAAGCCGGAGCCTGAGACTGTACGGATGAAGCCAGTCAGGCTTTCCTTGTTCAAACAGGCAAAAAACGTCCCCCGACGTTTTCCAGGCCATGATTGCTATTTGCTGTAATTCGTAAAAATCGCTCAACCCGGTCACGGAGGCAGACCGTTTATTTCCTGCCCATAATTCAAACTCGGCTTCGATTTCATTGTTGAGCGTTGTTGTTTCTTCTTTTGTCAGGCCGAGATATTTCCCGTCTACCTGGGCATGCAGGTACAGCCCTGGCCCGACGACGGATGTTCTCAGGCTCTTGATGGCAGACGTTGCCATGGGTGCGGACATGTAGAGAGACCGAGCCCGGCTCCGAAGAGTCGAATTGTGACGGTCGATGTCCTGATGCGGTGACCCTGAAAGCGATCTGAATTGCTTGAACGCCCGGCGCGTTCCGGAGGCTCCGGCATCGCCGTAGCCGTAGTTTCTCGCCCGTCTGGTCGTTCTGGTATATCTCTTGCCCATGTCAAAAATCTTTCGGAACAAATCCCATGAGAGTTCTGCGCCCGTAGCCGCCCAGTTCCCGTTCAATCCCGTTGATTTCTGATTCAATCTCACGGAGATAGGCGCGAAGTTCTCCCAGGCTCATGTTGTAGGCCGACTTGTTTCGTGTGCCGACGCCGTAGCTCTGGGCTTTCCCGGAGAGAATAGTTTTAATTGCTTGCTTGACGTCCGACTTGTCGGTCTGGAGTTCTTCCAGCCGTTCTTTCAATTTCTGTATGCGCTCGGAGGCCATTAACGCCATGATGCGGAGTCAACGCCTAAAAAAAACGTGTATATCGCTCAGTCAAAAAGCTGATCGCGCAATGACGGTCGCCTGGGACGGCGCGGAAGAGAGACACGGGCTTTTTTGACGGGATCGGCCCTTAAGGCTCGTTCCCAGGCATCGAAATCAGGATTGATGACTTTCACGGCCGCTCGTGCGTAGTTCCTGATGTCGAGAGCTTCATTCCGTTCGTGTCCCGGAAGCTTCTGCCATTTCATGACATTCCCGACTGCGACTTCGACCTCGGAAAGTAACCCGGCAAAGAAATTCAAATCATACCCTCGGTCTTCTCCGGGAAAGTGCATGTAATTCGGTCCCGGTTCCTGTACCTGGACGGCGTTCATGATCGCCGATTTTCCGGCATTGACACCGATATTATAGAGGATGTAGGTATTCCTCTTGTTCTCAGAAATGGGAACTCGGTTCGGCGGCGTAATAAACGGACGGCCCGGCTGGCCATTACCCTTGACGGCGAAAACATTGGCCTGTTGGCGCCGTTTGCATCGCTTGGCAATCTCGTTCGTGAAATTACCGTCGCCCGAATCGATAAACGTCAGCATGACCCGGAGACCTCGCCCGTTCTGGAATTTGTACACCCGTGAAATGATGCTGTCGAGTTGCTCCCATGTTTTGTCGTCGTCCGGAGCACCGGGAATGTAGCCTGTCCGAATCCCCCAGCTTTCCCCGTACCGCGCCCAGCCGACAATCTCATACTGCATGTATTTGTGCTGGCAGTCCACGCCGCAAGTCAGGATCAACGGCCCTTGTCCCGGTTCCCCCGGCAAATCGGCATCCGCTGGATATTGCTCGGCTCGGGCCATGAGTTCCGTTTCATCCGCTGCAGAATTCCTGTTTTCCCACAACTCGCCGACATCCGTATTCTTCCATACCTTGAGCCGTTCCACATCCCCCTTCGCCTTGCAAAAATTCTGGATGATATCTTTCCATGGCCGCCACGGCGATGAAAACCCTCCAAGCCAGAATGACCGGCAACGGTTGTTTTGAATAGCGTCCGGATTTTCTGCCTCCCATCTGGCATCGGACTTTTTGACATCCTGCTCCGGGACAATGTCGCCGCAATGAGGACACTTCCAGCCGTTGACATCAACATTCCAGTCCACCTTTCCGGCAATGCGTCGGGACGACGCCTTGAACTGAATATCGTCAAACCGAACTTCCGAATATTCGCCGCAACAGGGACACTTCGTCTTCCACCGTTCCCGTGTCCCTTGAGTAAACAGGAATTCAATCTGGGAGGCACCCTTGACCGTAGGCGTCGAAACGGCAACACGCTTGCGGTTGTAAAACGTATTTTGTCGTCGCTTGGCAAGTTCCCACGGATCGCCGTCGCGCCCTGCGCTGGACGCGAAACGGTCAAGCTCGTCACCGATGACATAACGGACGGGCTGGGAAGACAAATCGCTTGCGCTCGACGAACCGACAAGCGTAAGCATCCCGCCCGGAAACGCCTTCTGTAAAACCGTCGAAGTTGCCGCCCGCCCTTTCCTGTCCGTGTCGTGAACCTTGTCCCGGATTTTATCGCATGCCTTGAGCATGGGAGCAATGCGGAGACGGGAAAACGACTGGGCGTCCTCCTTCCTCGGCTGAACATACAGAATCGTCCCCGGGTCTTGGTCGATAATGTAGGCGATGATATTGAGTTCCAGTTCCGATTTTCCCACCTGCGACGGAGCAACGAATACAATCTCCTCAACCAGAGGATCGCAAAAAGCCCGCATCGGTTCCCTCATGTAGGGCGTTCTGTCTGTCCTCCATTGCCCGCCTTCTGCGGACAACCCGCCTGGAAGGCGGCGGTACTTGTCAGCCCATTCGTCAACAGTCAGGTCTTCGGGAGGCAACCACAAACTTGCGGCCTCGTCGTAAATCTTCGTGAGATTGCGTCGTTCCGAAACATTCATGAATCATCGTCCTCCTCATCGCCGTTTGCCATCTGATCCCCGTCCGCTTCCACGAGAGCGGCAAATCGTTCCGGATCATAAGTCCGTGTTGCCATGTCGGCCATAACAGAAAATACCGCTTCCTTGATGATGTTTGCCGCTTCGTTTGGCGCCGCCCCGGCGCAATCCATCGCGCAACGTCCCGGTAGTGCAATGAGTGCCGCCTTCGTTTCCTGCACCATCCCGTTTAACAAAATCCTGACATGCTCGGCTTTGTGAACCTCACCCTTTAGCAAAGCCAGCTTGATTTCCTCCACCTTAGCCTTCGCATTCCTGAAACGCACATCAGCTTCAAGCCTCTGCCTTTCCAGAGACGCCGTGTCCTGGCGATTCTGCAAATACCGGATATAGGAAACAAGGGAAGCCCCGAAGACATACCGCTTCCCGATCGGAGTATCTTCGACAACAAACGCCCCGTCAGCCCGCAACGCCTGAACACGGCGAACGGAGAGATTGAGCAGTTTTGCCAATTTCTCCGCTGTTACATACTTGCTTTCGGATTCCTCCGGCTTTTTATCAGGTTCCTTCATAATCCATCCGATTCAGGTCATGCCCCCAATCCACCGCGAGGGGGGTGAACCAAAGGGCATAAAAAAATTCAGAAAATGCGCGAGATTTGGGATGGAGCCCAGCGCAATCAAAGGGTCGCCGGACAGTACCTACGTCGCCCGCCCGGTCTTGACCGTTTATTTTTTCATAAGGCGGTTGAAATGGTGAAAGAAACGTTTTTCCAATTCGCTGTTGAGTTTCGGACGCCATATCTTTTGTGACTTTTCATTCATAATTGCTTGCGGGACGGATGATGATGCATGGATCATGGGCTTGTTGCTACGCCCCACGACAAAGGCCCTGTTTCTTCCGTCGATTGCATAGACTCTGTGACCGTTTTTCCCTTTAATCGCTTGGGGCTTTCCTCTGTACGTTTCAACCGTCACGACATAAGGCTTTCGGACAGCCCTCCCCCCCCTGCCCTTCTTTTTCGATGTCACACGAACCTTGGGCGGTTTCTTGGGCAGAGTTTTCCATTCGGCATCCTTCTTTCCCGTAAAGACAAACGCCAGGGTGGAAATCGTCTTCCCCATGAACTTTGTCTTCACGCTCGCCTTCCCGGAATTGCGCCCTCGCCCAGTCTTGTCGTGATAGTAGGATGAACAAGCGGCCACGCGATTCTTGTTGATCGCATAGACCTTCGAGACGGCGGTCGATACCGCCCCCGGAATCCGGCGTTTCATATCCTTCACGGTGTATTCGTCAACCTTCTTCCCCTTTTCATTCAGGGCGTTCAGCTCCTTCAGAACATGCGAGGCATCAAGCGTGATATTCATGTTTTTTCACAGTAAAAAGTTCGGCAATCACACACTCCCCCCGCTTGGTAACCTCATACCGTGAGACACCATCCTTAACCTGGACAATATAGCCGTTTCTGACCAGCGACCGGATCGCACCAAAAAAAGACCCCTCATTGCTCGGAATATTGGCAAGAATCGCTTTCCGTGTCACATGCCCCCGTTGAATGGCGACAAGAATCATCAGATCAAGCAACGGGGCTTTCTTCCCCGGACGCAAGACCCACACGTTCTTCATCAATTCAAAACCAAAATCCAGAGCCTTCATCGTTCCCGTTCGTCAAGACGTTTGATAATCGCATCCACGAGGCCATGATGCTGATGATGCCTGTAACCCCCAGGGTACTCCATATCGAATTCGACATTCAAGGCGTCCAGCACCTTCCCCCGATCAAGCGGCAACGGCTTCCGGGCAATCGCGTATATCTGTGATGCAGACCTCACCCCCATCACCTCGACATCCTCGAAATACCCCAGCAAAAGCTTTTTTAACGACGAGAACGTATGGAAATGTTGCATCGTCCATACCCCAGCCCGGAACGTCGCCCCGAAATTCTCCTTGTCCAAAAACTCAATATGCCGCCCTGCCGCATTCAGCTTTTTGTAGTTCAGAGCCTTGTCCAGAAACTCCTTGTTCCTCGTCCCCAGCACAAGCGTGCCGTCACAGTTCATCAGCGCATTGCACGCCGTCAGCACATAATGCTCGAACGTCGAATTCACCACCGAGTTCAACACACTGTCCAGCACCACCAGATCATACAACCCGTCACGGGCAATATCCCGTTCCAGCCTCATAATCTGCCTCACCACCTCACGCACGCACAACTTCTCCTCCCGCTGGAAATGCGGCTCATACGGCAAAATGTGATACCCCTTCCCTTCCAGCATCCGGGCATAGGCGCACCGCCCCGCCCCGAAATCCACAATCCGCATCCCCTTCTGCAACATCGGGAACACATACCGTTCATACGTCGTGGACGCCAAATCGCGCTTCCCCCCCGGCGTCAGCCGGTGCATTTGGCACAGCAACTGATTGTACGACTTCACCCCCAGCGCATCATAATGGTACTGCCCGTACTCAATATTGAGCAACTCCATCATACCCGCCTCATCCTCGTCATGAATGCAATAGCAAATCACCTCACGGCGCAACTGCTTCGCCGCGACCGCATAGTCGCTGTTCAGCAACACCTCCCCCCGCTCATTGCACACAATCGCCCCCCACTCGCCATACTTCATCATCAAACGGGCCATCTCGAAAACCACAGTCGCATTGTCATTCTTCTCATAGCCCAGCCGCCCGGGTGCAACAACATGATACCGGCCCGGTTCAAGCCCGCCCGTCACCCATGCCTTGCTCTTCCCCGTCTCAATCGAGTTGTGAAAGAGATTGAACCGGATTTCATCCACCTGCGTAATCCCCCCGATGCGTACAGCCGGGCAATGCGTCATCCCCAGGGCCTTCATCGCCCGTGTCCGCTGGTGCCCCGCTGTCAGAATACCGTTGTCCCCGTTGACAATCACGGGCTTGATGACCCCGTACCGCCTGATGCTCTCCTGAAGCATCACGAACTTGTCTTCGTCCAGCTTGCGCGGGTTATAATCCGCTGGCCTCAAATCCGCAATCGGGTAACGCTCGATGAACTCAACCTGCATACCTCTTGTCCCCCTTCGTCAAAAGCTCCGTGAAAATCCCGAACGTATTCCCGTTCTTGTCGAGATAACGATCATAAAAAGCCCGGAACCTCCGCGCTTCATCCTCGCTCAAAATAATCTTCACCGTCCCGAACTTCACGAAATTCTGAGACGTGGAACCCGCCTCGTCACGGTCAAGATCAAGATCGTCCGGCACCTCCGGGGGCGGGGCATTCAGCAGATCGTCAATCTCCCCCTGGGAAAACCCCGTCAGCCCCAGCGCCTCGTCGTCCCCCATATCTTCAAGAAGCATCCGCAGCGCGTTCTCGTCCAGATCGGCCAATTCGGCAATCCGGTTGTCCGCGATTAAATCAGCGTGTTCCTGCTCCTTCGTATCATAGTGCTGGATTTCAATCGGCACCTCGGCCAGCCCCGCCATCCGGGCCGCCTTCAACCTCCCATGCCCCTTCACCACCATCCCCGAAAGATCGGACACCGTGATCGGCGCCCGCCACCCGGCCCCTTTGATAATGATGGCCAGCCGCTCCACCTGATGATCCGGGTGCATATTCGGATTGTCCGGATTCTCCACCAGATCGGCCGTCGCCCTGATTTCGTCAAAACGGCAGAAAACCGGCACCCCCGCCGCGACCGCCCTTGATACAGCATCGTTCTTACCCTGTTCCATACCCACCTTCAAAAGAAACTGGCATGCCAGTTAAAGAAAAAAATGCACCTAGAATCCATTGACACGCAATATTGCGGCATGAAAACGAAAAAACTTGCCATGCTCAAGCAGGTTGAGCACATTGAAAACGCCTGGCCGTGTATCCCGCCCGCGCCCGGCACCAACCATAAACACGACTAAAACCCCATGAACGAAATATACCAATGGACGGCGACGACCAGCAACGCCAACAGCACAGTCGGCACGGCTCAAACCGTCTCCCAGGCAACAAAAGCCGCCATGGACTGCCCCGTGGACGACGGAGGATGGCTCGAAACCATCATCATCGCGGACGAAAACGGCGTCATCGCCAAGGCACTCATCCGCAAAACCCCCGATGCCCCCTGGGAAAACGACACCGGCCTCACGGAATAACCAATACTCATTGCCAAACGTTGCGGCTCATGATAATGAGCCTCTATGACTCCGGAGGAATTCATCGCTCACATCATGCAAAGCCGGGGGCTGTCTACAAAACGTCAGGCCGTCATTCAGGCGGCCGACCTCCTCTGCATCTCCCCGACCAGCGTGTGGCAATGGCTCTCCGGTCAACAACGCCCGTCACGGCAATCCCTCCGCATGATGGCCCTCGTCGTCGAAAACGACACCCTCAACGCACAACGCGCAGGAAAGAAAAAACCCCGGCGTGGCAAGGCGGCCCCCGAAGGCACCCGCCCCCGGAGACCGCCAACCATAAACGGCGACTAAACCGTTCGCCGGATTTCATAGCATCCCGGCCATAAAAGGCCAAACACAAAGGCTGTCCTGATCAGAGGGACAGCCTTTTTTCTCCTCGTTTTCCCTCGTGAAAAAAGAGATAAAAAAGACCGCCCCTCGCAAGAGAGACGGTCTTTTTCATTTCAAGATTTTCTAAGACTTATTCATTCAGATGCTTTGGCTTTCTGAGCTTCAATTTCTTTTTCGTCGCCTTGTCACCGGCTTTATCAATTTTTTTATAGGCTTCAGTCACATCAAAATAGACCAACGCTCTTTTTCCATCATCATTTTTTAATGCCAGCGCGATAATAAATTGGCCTTCATCCGAAGTAAACATCCTTCCCTTGATGGTATATCCTTCAAAGTTTTTACTGACATATTCTTCAAGAATATTATCCAATTGATCGAGAGACCTGACCATCTTGAAATCAGGAACAACAGGATGATCAGGATTGCTGTAATAAGACTCATCAACCTGAATAACTTCACCTGCCATAGTCTCATCTTCATGTCCAAATGACGGTGCGGACAGGATACAACCACCGCAGATCGCCATACCAGGAATTAACAATAGTTTTTCCATATGTTTGTTTCTAGAGACGGTCTTTTTCCTTCTGAAAAGCAACCTGTTCAATGCCTGAACATTGCCCATTATGGTTTCACAATGACACCTTCCGGTACTTTATAAGGATTGTTCGTTTTTCCTTTATTTTCTTTTGCATCCTTCAATATCTCTTTTACCATGTCTGCCAAACCCTTATCTTTCAGCCTATTATACTTTCTCAAGGCATCATCGGCATCAAAATAGATATGCTTGTATACTCCATCATCGTTTTTGAGCATGAAACCTTGGATGATACGGCCTTTTTTGTTGACGGTCAAACTATCTCCATTGACGCGATAACCTTCGTAGTGCTTCCTGATATAGTTTTCCTGTTTCAGCTTAAGCTCGTGGACATTTTTGATCTTCCCGAGAATGATGGGATTGTTTGGAGAACCGCCTGTTGCAGACTTTTCATCAAGATTGACCGTTTTTTCAATGGGCTTGATGATGCCATCTGGATCACTGGGAATGATTTTCACTTTCATATCTTTCCCGGATGCCTGATAATTTGTCATCAACAAGCAGCATATTGCTCCCGAAACCAAAACCCTAAATAATGTTTTCATTTGTTATAATTCCTTTTATTGTTCATTGCATTTGTTGAGATTGCAGAGGGCTTCCTTAATCCCTTGCCTGACTTGTTCGATTACAGTTTCACCGAGTTTTTCGGCCTGATCCGCACTAATGCTTTCCGGTGGAACAATTTGTGGAAACACACCAGTCAGTTCCTTTGAAAAATCACGGGGACCTTCCGTCGTCCCGTCTTTATGCTTGATCTGATATGTCCCCTTGATTGTATAGATAATTGTCAGAGGATTGGCCAGCCTATATTTCGGACTTCCATCCGGGTTCAGCAACGGCGTTCCGTCAGGATTATACATCGGAGTGAGATATTCATTCCCGTTTTCGTCCTTGCTGACAAGCAACTTATAAGAGAATCCGGTTACCTTTAAGGTATCCGTCAATTGACATTCTGATACTTTTGCATAAGCATGGCTCATACCCACGGCAACAATGAGTGCAAGTTGGAATATTTTTTTCATATTACACGTTTTTTCTCATATGATCCATAAATCTCATCGGTAATGAGAGTTTCTTTGTTCAGAACCACGAAACAAGCGAATTGGAACAGTAGATTAAATATCATAAAATAAAAATAAAAGTCAACATGAAAACACTATGAAACTTTCTCGTTCTCAAATACGCTCGTTTATCCCGATTTCCCCAGTCTCTCGTCACACCGCCTCTGAATCTCGGCAAGGCTAGCCTCCCTGGGCGGTTTCTCCTTGGGCGGCTTCCGGGTAAACACACTCCCTGGCGACCGCTGGAATCCCCCCTTCTCCATCGCCTCGTCCACCCGTGCCTTCAACGCCGGATCGCGGCGCGTGTAATACGCCAGCCGCTCCACCGTCAGCCCGGCTTTGAGGCAGGCGTCTCCCTTGGACATCCCCCCGGCCATATGGCCGATAGCCGCCTCGATCATCTGGGTCAAGGCGTCGTTCATTTCTTGATCCTCCCCCTATCGTCAATACGTATCCATGGCCTGTTCCATACGTGCCCATACCGTAATCCCAATAATCGGTTTGCGTACCTCCGCATCGTCGAAAAATCCTTGTCTCTCTTAAGTCGCATAAATCGATTGTCGTAACGTCTGAATCTTGCTTTCAGCTTGTTCCATTCCCTTTTCATTAATGTCCCCCTTTAACATCGTTCATGATTTCTTCCTTTGTTTTCAGCCCGTGTCTTCTCAGCACCTCCGTTATTTTTGAGATCAAAGGGTGCTCTCTCCCAAACCTTGCATCGCAGTTGGCCCCCACAACATACATGCAGAGAATGCCGATCAAGACATCCTCCCTTTTCTGAGGCCCCCAGCCACTAACAGCTTTTTCGACCTCGTCATATATCCTTCCGTATTCTTCTCGTTGTTCTTTATTCATCGTTTTTATAGTGTTTGAAATTTGATTTTTCCGTCGCGCCGTTTGACCACTCGCAACCCGCGCATTTCCCTTCCGAGCGATTTTGACTGTACTCCGGCCAGCCTAGTCCATGGAGGCAAAACAGGCAGTTGTTGCGCACCAGGGCATCATCAGGCTCTCGTTCGAGAAACCTCCGGCACACATCCTCTCTCGTCAGCTTCTTCATCACATTATGCCTCCCTGTACCTTGTGAACGCCGCATCCCATTTGAGCGTGATATTGCACACAATCCCGAACCTGTTTTTTCCGACAATGAGAACGGCTTGCGTCTGATCGGCATCAACATCCTCCGGCGACGGCCTGTGAAGCAAAAGCACCTGGTCGGCATCCTGCTCGATAGAACCCGAATCCCGGAGGTCGGAAACCTTCGGCACCGCCGCCACGCCGGCACCGCCGCGCTTCGTCACATCCCGGTTCAACTGCGCCAGCACAATCACCGGAATACCCAAATCCTTCGCAATCGCCTTCAACCCGGCCGAGACTTCCGACACCTCGCGCTCCCGCGAATTCACCCCCTGCCTGCTCGTCCCACGGGCAAGCTGCAGATAGTCCACCCCCAGGCACCGGATGCCGTACTCATTAACCATCTGTCGCGCAACAGCCTGAATCTCGGAAATCGTCATCGCAGACTTGTCGGCAATGTAAAACGGCGCATCCCTCATCACCTTAAGCCCTCGTGTAAACTCCTGCCCCTGCCGTTGCGTCAGCTTGGCCCCCTTACGCAACGCCGCCGCATTAATGTGCGCACGGGAAAACAACACCCTCTCCAAAAGCTGGGCATTAGGCATCTCAAGGGAAATCATCCCTACCGGCACGGCAGGATCGCTCGTCGCGAGATGCTCAAGCATGTTGACCAGAATCGACGTCTTGCCGACACCCGGCCTCGCCCCGATGACAACCATCGCCCCCGGTTGAAGCCCGTCGAGCACGCAATCAAGACTCGGCATCCCCGTCGTCAGCCCGCGCACCGCCCCCGGATGTTGCATACGAAACTCCAAATCATCCACAACCTTCTCCGAGGCGGAGCCCAGCCTCTTGACCTCCGCATTCCCGCATGCCTTGCGGATGCCCGTCAGCATCGTCTCCGTCGCCGCCAGCAACGCCTCCGAACTCACTGTAGCATCCATCGCCAGCTCATTCAGATTACGCACCCCGTCCAGAATATCCCTCTTCCTCTTCCCCTCAACCAGCAACTCGACAGACGAATCGAAAGAAAACAAATACGAATACCCCGTCGCGATCTCCGTCAGCCCGGCATGCCCGCCAACCCCGTCCAGCGTCCCCGCACGCTCCATCCGGTGCATCACATCCACGAGATTGAACTGCGCCTTGCTCTCCGAAAGCTCGACGAGAACATCCCAAATCATCTGATGCGCCGGAACGTAAAAAAACGCCCGTGTCACCCCCTTGCCTGCCAACGCCCCGACCTTCGCGGAATTGGCGATGCACACCCCCAGCACCGACTTCTCGGCCTCAACCTGAGTCTGCGTATACACCGTCGTCATGCCTTCTCAACCTCCTTCCGTACGCTGAAATTGAACTTCGGATCGGCCAGCGTCACCCCCGGCCCGGCCTGATCCCCACCGGTCCCGTAGGGACTGGGCTTCGCACCGTCCAGCCCATACGACCTGTTCAGGGCCTCATTCGACTGCCAGTCGGAGGCATATTGCCGGGCCGCCCCCCGCCAGTTGTCCACCGGCAACCCCTTGTTCGTCTTCCAGCCAATCGCGTCCATTTTGTTGAAAAACTTCTCGGCACAAGCACTCAGTTGCTCATCGCTTGGGCGTTTCACCTGAGCCGCCATATACCGCCTCACCTCCTCGGCATTTGCCGGAAGAGCTTTTCGCCTGCCTGATGACGATGCGGATGACGACGCGCCCGCGTCATCATCTTCCCTTACATTCCCTTCCCTTCCCTTACCTTCCCTTACGGTTTCTCCATAGGTTGCAATATCGGTTTCAACGTCGGTTCCAATACCTGTTCCATCAGAAACCAACGTAGGTTTTCCATCGGTTTCCATTTCGGTTCCTGCGTTGGTTACGGTAGGGGAATTCTTCGGTCTCCCGCCCAGCTTCCCGTTTTCCCGCGCAACCGTGCGCTTGATATTCAAGCTCGCCTGAATCTGGGCCGGATACCCGAACACCGCCAGATCATCACCGTCCCATGAATAAAGCTCGCACCCCTCCCCAACCTCCGATGCCATCACCCCGCACGTCTGCATCCACCTCCTGTCCTTCCAGGCGCGGCAATCGCGAATCACCCCGTTGTTCTCTTGCTCACAGCACCATGCCAGCAACGCGATCCACGTCGCCCGCTGGACCGGCTCCGCCCCAATGAACTCCGGCGATGAAAACAACGCCGTCCGAATATTGATAAATTCCATATAAAATTGATAGTTGTTGAATGTTAAAAATGTGTGTTAAAAGCATCAGCTCGCCTCATTTCCGTAATCTTCCCATTTGACACTATTGAAGATAGCTTTGTGGTTACACCATCTTTGGAAATTCCTCTGATATTCATCTTTACGGTCAAACGCCATTATGAACGGATCAATGCCCCAGTCCCGGAGTCGTTCTACTCGGTATAAATCCTCCTCCGGAGTTGACCAGTATCCGATCAACACATAGCACATGACCTTGTATGCCGGAACGTGTTTGAGCATGCGCAGGATATGCTTGGCAATGTCCGTCCGTGGGTTGTCCCAGGCAATGTGTATCTGCTTGTGATGCGGGAGAGTATTCAGCACTTTGGCTTGCTCTTCCGTCAGCATTCGCACATCAACGCCATGCAGATTGATGGGCTGGCCCCAGTCGAAAATTTGGTCAACTGCTTTCCGCCATTCAGGATTTGCGAAAAAGTTATTGTCCAATATTTCAATTCGATTCCCTTGCGGGTTAAGCACCATAGGTTTAACCGGGTAGATATAACCCTCTTTGGCGCGCACCACGCAAAAAGGACAACGTCGCACACATCCCCGGCTGAAAAACTGCATGGAGTAATCGCAATGCGGGTAAATGGAGTAGTCCGGCTCAAGACTGTCAATTTCCTCCGGTAGAGTGCTGGTAATGTCATAGCCTGTTCCTCCAGTCACAACACGGGCTTTCCCGGAATAGGCATAGTCCGGCGTAAACCGGAAAAGCTTGGAGCAGAAAAGCAAGTCCGTATCCTGGTCAAATAGAGGATCATGAAAAGCCACATCATCCCCCAGTCCCCGGTGATACTGTGCGATTTTCATCAGTGCGATATTCGCCATCTTGGCATCAGTCCAGAGTCGAATCTTCATCACTCGCCATCCTTTCTCGGTTCCCAGTAAGTACAGCAGAAATCATCCGGCGTATCGGTAATATGCAAAGTTGTGATGCCTACTTTACAAAAGGACTCATACTCATCCAACGGAGTAGATTCCGTCACGCATCGCCCGCATGTTGAGCAATTTCTCTCAACTCGGCACACAGCCCGCTTCTGCCAAGCATCTCTGATTAACTTATTTCGTTCGCAAAGCCTTTTTCTGAATACAAAAATAGCCTCATTCCTTTTCAAGCCTCTGTAGTATTCGAGATTATAGACAATCTCTTTTCTCGCTCGCTTTAGTTCTCCCAAAGCCATTCCGAAATCTCGAAAAGCTTTTTGTTCAGTCGTCAGTTTCATCGAAATCTTCTTTCACTTCCACAACTTTAAATTCAATGACCCACACCCATGGATTTCTCTCCCAGGTATCGCGCCCATTGATTTTGCATATCAAAGACTCGTAAGATTCAATAGAATCAACGCAAATCCATTGCTCGCGGAGATAATCCCACCAAAGTTCATAATCTTCGTTAAACAAAACGCCTTCGGCAATCGCATCATCTTCGGAAATGTCCTGTAACCTCTCTATGCGAATGCCTGTGATTTCAAGGAGTGTACGGGATGCCCAGCGCGGCATGTGGATAGATGGAATAGAACGCTTGTGAGCAACCTTTGACGTCCAATCTTGGGGATATACCATTGGCAAATAAACGTCATCGGCGGAATAAAGCCAGCCAAAATCACCATCATTCCAAATGGTTTCCCTCACCCACAAGCGGTCTCCAACTGTTCCGTAGGGGCATTTAATCCAGGGATTGAAGTGTGAAGGGAACTCACCGCCTTCTTGGTAGGAAATAGCCAGCCATTCCCCCGGCGACTCTTCCACAAAATAGTCTATGGCAAATCCTTCAGGGACATTGGCGCAGAATTTATCAAATCCACGTGTACGACGAGTCTGCGTCTTCCGCGCTTCCAAAATAGCCTGAACCATCGGAGCGGACATCAATATTGGATGTTCTTTAGTCATTGGACTTTCCCTCCTTTTCTCTCTTCGTGAGTACGCCGGTGACCATGTCTCCGACAGCTTTGATGTACCCCGCCTTGAATGAGACGTAACACATGCCCAACATGGCGAGCACGGCACACGTCCCCTCCTTCCTTCTTCCAGAAAGTCACTTCAACCTCACGGCATCGCTTCAAGTCTCGCACAAACCTCACGGGATCGTCCCCAAGCTTGATCTCCCGGTCATTCATCCGCAGATAACTTGCCACCGTATCGCGGACGTACTTGATACGCCCGATCACATTGTCATCATCAGGGCACTCGCCTTTGTAATACCACACAATGCGGTATCTGTTCGGCCTGAACGTCCGGGGAATCCTCCGTTCCAGAAGCCGGAAGTTCGTCTCCTCCTTCACACGGTCCTTCTCCTTCTTCTCCTCGGCCCAGTGCCCGCGCCCGTTCAGGCCGACAATCTGACCGGGATGCCGGAGGCAAATCGTAAACTCGTCAATCATCATCCCCTCCTTCCAAAATCTTGTTGATGCGGACAAAATCCGTCACCATCCGGAACACAACGCCCGGCGACTCATCCCTGAAAACCGCCTGCCCCCCGTCCGCAGGCGAAATATCGAACTGGTAGAAACACCGCCCCCATCGCGTAAACCCCGCCCGGTACCCGTCCGTTGCGGAAATGCGCTTCTGCAGGTGCCCCAGGGCGCGGCAATAGGCAACATTCACCATCTTCATGCCGCCCCCCTTCCAATTTTAACTTGTACTCCCGTGGGAGACTCCGTATTCATCCTCTTGTATTGGTTTTGCATCGGTTTTTGCGTACTGGTACAGGCGGCGCCACGGGCCAACATGGCGCCGCCTTTTTTATTGTTGATCCACTGCCGCCACTAATTGGCAAACGTACTGTGCGTTGAACACTCGATGGCCCCGCGGATAACCCTGTTTTCCGGCAACGCCGTTTCAATCCGCTCGGAAAGATCCTTCACGGCGGAGCGTTCAGGCACGTCAGGGCGGTACAAGCTGTATGTGAAGAACAAACGGCCTTCATTCGTCAGCCGCACCTTCAGGCGCACCTTGATCGTATACGTCGTGTCCTTCTCCGCTCCGCGAATCACGGGAATCGCAATCGTGAACTCGGTCGGCAGATCAATCTCTCCGCTCTTCGTGTTGTTGCTTTCATCGTAGGTCACCTTCGTTTCCCCGTCGCTGGAACGGTAGGCAGACTTGAAAACAACCTGGCGGTGCATGTCGAACTTGCTGACAATCGTCAGCATATCCGCAGGATTGGGAGACTTGATATCGTTGAAATTCTCTTCGATAAACTCCACGAATTCCTTTTGACACAACGCCCGTCCGCTATTGCCCATCCAGTTGTCCCACTCGACCGTCTTGTGTAGCTCCATCGTCGCCGTATCGTCCCCCCATCCCGGCGCCGAGCCGGAATCATAGTGATTGAACACGGCAACAACCTTTTCATCATTCACATAAATGACGGACTTACGGTCGCAGGCATCCTCATCTTCGCGTTTGACACAATCAATCAGCGTTTCAATGTCGAGCACGGCAACCGTCTGGGCCTTCCGAGGGGGAACCTCACCCAACACGGCGAGATTCATTATATCATAGCCATCCGGTACAACGGCGGCTTGCCCGTTAGAGATTTCCTGCACGCGAACGGCAGAAAGCAATTCTTCTGTATCTTCCATAATATTTTAATAGTAATGGTATTATTGTTCTTATTAGGCGAGATTCGCCACCTTGGAGGGCATACCCTCCACATCAATCACACTCCCGGCAGGTCGGTTCGGAAGAACCTTCATCGGAAGGTCGGGATCAAATTTCATCGTCGTTTGCAACGGATCGGACACATGGAGAGTCCCGTTATCCATATCCGCAAACAAAATGCGTGACGGGATATCCGCATCTGGAATACTCGCCTTGATCTTGGGCGTAATTTCGATTTGCCGTTCCCCGCCCTTACGCTTGAAAGCAAGCGTAATTTGCAGAGAGCCACGGTTGCCCGTCTTCATCACGGCACTCACGACAGCGGCGAATTTTTCATCGACCTGAATCATGAGCTTGCCGTCTGATATTTCCGAAAGACCATTGATAAAAAGGTCTCCGGGATTGTATTGGTTCTTGTTTTCTTCATTCATGGTTTTTGCGTGTTTGGTGAAGATTGTGAATCGGTTGTTAGGAAACGAACCTCGATTTAAGCTTGCTCTCGGATGGACTTTCCCCGCACCCTCGTTCCTTGTTGGCAAGCCACTCCAGAATGCGGCCCCTCGAAAATTGCAACTTGCGGGGTGACACCCTCCGGTGCGGCAGGCCGAACTTGTTGACCATGTAGGCCACTGAATTTTGAGACCGAAACGTCTTCGGGAACTCCCGGACAAGCTCGGCGCTCGTCAAAATATCCTCTTCGTCGTAATACATAGTCAGGACAGGTAAAAATGAAACAACACCCCGGCAATCACCGTCAGCACAAGCGCGGTAAACCCGGCGAACACCAGTGCGGAAACCGCAAACCAGAAAATATTCCCTTGGAAATCCTCGCCCTCCTCCCGGTCAAGATTCTCCCGGACAACACGGGCGACACAATCGCCGTCCCCCCGTTTCCAGGCCGTTTCGGCTTCAATGCGGCCGAGTCGCGTATATTGATCGTTCATGATAATATGGATATGTTGTAGGTGATTTGTAAAAAGGTCGTCCCGGGGATTCCTCCCGCCTCTTGGTTCCGTACTACACTATGACGTGACGCCTACCGTGGGCCGGGACGATTGATTCATTGGTAAAATGCGTTAATCTGTATCCGCTATGAGTAACTTAAATGATCGGCTTGATGCCGCCACCGACACCGCCGGAATAACCGTAGGAGAGCTCAAGAAACAACTCGCCGTCTACTCTGACGACGACGTCATCACTATGGGCGGCCTCACCTTTTACCGCCTTAAACAGCGCGGAAAAGGCCTCGTTCAGATGGAATTCAACCAACTCGTCTACATCGACGAATTCGGACTCGTCCGCATCGCTCACCCATCCCCCGACCCTGCTGATCGGTAACCCGGACTTGAAAAACTCGTCAGCAATCCTGACCGCCCTCGTGAGGGGAAATGCCTTGGCATACACCTCCTGCGCAACGCCATCCATCATGATGGTATGGGACCATTTGCCCTCACCGCTTCGCATCAATCGGACTGTCACTTGTTTTGTTCTCATGGCTCATATTCTTTTTGTTGATTCGTAAAAAGGTCGTCCCGGGGATTCCTCCCGCCTCTCGGTTCCGTACTACACTATGACGTGGCGCCCACCGTGGGCCGGGACGATTGATTCATGCCCCGACCGCCTCCTTTTTATCGTGGGGAGAGGGAACCGGAACAAGATTGGTACGGCGACGGGCCACAGTCTCAATAATCATGGCTGTAGCCTCCTGCGGAGTGATGTTCCTTTCTGCGGCAAGTCCGAGAACGTAGGCATTCGCAACTTGGCTCATGCTGCCCGGATCAATCGGAATAGTATGTTCATTTGATTGCATGCCCCACAATTACGATAAAAGTTCGCATATGTCAATTCATATTGCGAACTTTTTTATCACCTTCGCACATTTTTTGCCTAGACATTGCGAGAAAAGTTCGTAACATCAACGTATGCCGACGACGAAAGAAGAGATAAAAGAATGGCTCAAAGAGATAGGGAAAGACCGATTCTGGCTCGCCATTCAATGCTCGACAGGAAAACGAGCTGTTGACAAATGGTTCGAGAAAAAGGGAGAAGTACCTGCAAAAGCAATCTTGGTAATCCAGCAGTTAATGGCTGATACAGGATGGAAGAACCCGGAGCACAAACAGGAAGACCTTCCTAATCAGGAATCGCTGGGCTTGATGTTCGTTCGACTGAACGCAGATATACAAGAACTTGTCTACGAAGAGTCATGCCGTCTCGGCTTGTCAGTCTCTGCCTACTGTTCCCTGGCCGTCGAATACGCCGCCACGAACAGCGACATGCGCGACATCATCCTAAAAATGCTTTCAAACAAGAAAAAGTCCGTCGTAAAAAGCCCTGCCACTGGTCCAAACGTTATTGTGGGACTGGCAACCAACGAAGAAAAACCTGCATGACCTCGAACGCGAAAACGAAGCCATGCGCCGCTTCATCGAAGCGCACCTCCTCCCGGGTGAACGCTTCGACCTCGGCGAATGGATGAACTCATTCCCCGACCTACGCGAGCCGTCCTGACACGGACGGCTTTACAATACACTGCCTATTTCTGAATGGCCGGGCCATTCTCAGGAACATGGGGAACATCCTTGATATGATCAGGCGACAAAAGCCAGACAAAAAATATCACGCACGAGAGACAGGACACCGCAATACCGGCAACCCCCAACCATTTCCCCCTTTTCCCTTCTCTTCTGCACCCCATGATGCCTTTTATCCCAAACCATACACTCAACACCTGAAAAATCATTAACGGAGAAAATGGAATTGAAAAAATGCCGCAAATGAGCGACCACAGACACAACTTGCTCAATTTGGCCTTGCCCTCATGAGGAACCTTGTCACGGTTCCCGGCATCAACAATAGCCTCCGTTCTCTTCCCATTGTCATTGCCTGCAACCTCTTTCCATGCGTCAGGTCTCAGAATGCCAAGCTCAAGAGCAAGACGGTACATGTGTTTGCAAGGCTTCCTCCTTCTAACATGATCCCGGCATTGGCACCGGGTCAAAGACACCTCATAGCGTTCCCCTTCACTGCCTTCAAAAAGGCCGACCCCTTTTTCATGATCGATAGACAGGGGAACCGTCGTATCGGCATTCTGAAACCTCCATAACTGCTCTTCGTCATCCAAAGAGGAAACAAGACTCCATCTAGTACGGGAACTGGTCATGTAAAAAAACTAAAACATGACCGCCAAAAGAAAAGACTATTTCACCCCGTCCTGAGAAAACAAATCAAATATTTTTCGGGCCGTCTCATCGTCCAGCCGATTGGCTCCCGATTGCCATTGCTTCACCGTTTGGATGCTCCGGCCCGTATGGCGGGCAATAAGCTCGACGGCCGCCGCCTTGGCCCCCCACCCGCCACCGCATCGCGTGGCGGCAATCTCGCTGATAACCGCCTTGACCCAGTCGGGCGCGGACACAGCGTTTCCGTGGACGACATAGCGGGCCTGTTGAGGAGGTTCGTAATCAATTGACATGGCGTGTGGCAGTGATACCTTAACCCAAGGTATTGATCTTTCAATACTGTTTTGTTAGCCCCCCGGCGAGTGTCGGGGGGCTGTTTCATATTAGCCGATCAGAGATTCAAGCTTCTCTTCCTGGGCTCGAATCTGCGTCGTAATATCCGTCATCTCTCCAATCAGCCTCTGGATTTCCTTTGCGCCGACCGTATGATTGAACCTTCGGGAAAGTTGCTTCTGCTTTAACTCAAGCAACTCGATATTGTCCCGGATGTCCTGTATGCTCTCAACTTCGTTTTCCATCGTATTGATTTCTTTCATTTACTGTTTTGTTATTGGTTAACTTACTGTTAACAAGCACAATATACACAATTAGGTGAAAACCGGGAAAACATTGAACACTTTTACCAAATCCCTCATGGAAAGTCCATATCAACCTGCAATCGTACAAAAAAAGCCCGGAAGGCTCACACCCTCCGGGCCTGCGTCACGGGGCACTTAAATAAGACAGACACCGCGCTCGGAAAGAACCTTTTGAATGCGGCGGCTTTCATCTTCCGACAAAGGAGTCCTGCGGGCAATGCGTGCGCTAAGAGTACGAGTACCGATACCGAGCAGGCGGGCCAACTCCGACTTATTGAGCAATTCCCCGGCCTTGATAATATTGTCGATAGACGGCAGAGGAACCGGCACGGGATATTGAACCCGCTGGGCTTCCTCAATCCAGTCCTGAATAGACTTCCTGACTTCGGAAACGGCTTCCTCCGGAGTTTCACCGTCTGCCATGCAACCGGGTAACTCTGGGACCAGAGCAACCCAGGCGTGATCTTGGTCTGACCATTTGAGATTGATTGCGTAATTATACATATTCATTTAATGGTTATATCTTCTTGTATTGTATCGTGTGGGCTATTTTTCAAGCCCATACTTGTTGAGATGAATTCTGACTTGTTCGAGCTGATAGGGCTTCGCTTTGCCATCCTTCCTTGGTTGAAGAGTCAGAGGAGATTCATTCGGACGACTTGCCACAAAATGCGATCCCCCCGTATTCCTGATGCCAAAACCCAGTCGTGAAAGGCAATTCATGAGTTCGTCGAACGTAACGTTCCCATCATGCTCCCCACTGAGGATTTTTGCTATCAGCTTCTCTTTCTTGCTCATGTCGGCACTATATTCCAAAATTGGAATATAGTCAATAGATATTTTCCAATTTTAGAACATTCTCCATTTTTGTTCCAACTCTCGAACACCCCTCAGAAAACAGCCCCCTTGCAAAATCCCAAGCCTCCTGATAAAATACGTACAATAGGCTCCCAGAAAATACAGAATCCGATTTTAAGAGATATTTAAGAGGCAACGTCATCACTAATCGTTAATATTCAATAAAATTATCATCAAATCCTCATCATTCGCAATGAGAAGGTCAGGAGTTCGAATCCCCTATGCTCCACCACCCCTTTCCAGCCGCCTTCGGGCGGCTTTTTTATTGTCTTTCAAAGGATTTCGGAGCATCCCATTCACTATTTTGACGATGTTTGATCGTTTTGATTATTGACGGGTGTCCTGTCCTAAAAAAGCGTTACAAGGTTGGAGGGGATGTTTAGAACCGTTTTAAACACAGGGCAAGTTGCCACTTGCCCTGTGTTTTGCTTCGATATGTTGTATAGCAACTGTACTAATAGGAAATTATCATGAAGGTTGTTGCGTACCTGCAAACCGTCCAGCAATCAGGGCATTGGCATAACATATCAACCGTCGTGCTATCGCAATGAGAGCGACTTTCTTCTTTTTGCCTTTTTGTAGCAACTCCTGATAAATGGGTCTGAGAACTTCATTATAACGAGAAGCAACAAGTGCCGCCATATAGACATGTTTTCTCAATAATGGTCGTCCACCTTGAATGGCACATCTTCCGCGCATACATCCGCTTTCCCATTCCCGTGGAGCCAAGCCAGCAATGCCAGCAGCTTCCTTGCGTCCTAATGTACCCAATTCCGGATAATCGATAATTAAAGCTATCGCTATACGAGAACCAATACCTTTTATGGTTAAAATGTAGAGTTAATCTTCTTTGCGGACAGATTGTTGTGCTTTTTTGAATCCTTCAATTGTTTCTATGGGACACCTTCCCATGTTACGATATCCTTGGTGTGGACACTGGTAATTGTAGTACTTCAGCTATTCATCAAGGTTCTTTTGGAGCTCCTCCTGACTCGTGTATACTTTTTGTCTCAAGGCTATGTCAAAAAAACTCTTCCTTGACCGTTCTGTTGAAACGTTCGGCAAAACCATTTGTTCTAGGTGTGGCTATACGTGTTTTCCGATGCTTAATACCATTGAGTTCAAGGTAGATTTCATAGTGGTGATGAGTGAGCCTCCCGCAGTATTCCCTGCCATTATCTGTCAAAATGGCTTCTATCTGCAATCCATGCTTCTCATAGAAGGGGAGTACGTCGTTATGAAGGATGAGTGCCGCATGATCGGGCAGCTTGCCCGTGTACAGGTAACCGAACACAAAAAAGCCATAGGTGTCGACGGCTGTTTGCATGTAGACTTTTCCCACTTCCTGGAGTTTGCCCGCATAGAGGGTGTCCTGACAAAGCAGGTAGCTTTGCTCTCCACATGCCTTTCCTTGAAGCAGGGGTTGGCTTTTTCAATGGATTTGATCTGTTCTTCGCTCAGCTGCTTTCCTTGGATGAGGTGTTGGGCTTCCTGCTTCAAGAACCGCTGGTAGCAACTCCCCAGTCCATGGCGTTCCATGATTTTCTGGATCGTTGGCTTCGAGCAGTTTTTGCCTTCCAGTTTCAGGAGTTGTTCGATATGTCCACAGCCTTTTTGAGGATTTTCTTCAACGAGTTCCAGGTTTCGTTTTTCGACTTCGGGAGCAGTTGTCTGCGGGTGGGTTTTGTGAATGGAGGGCAGGTCTCTCAACCCTTCAAAGCCTTGTTCTCTGAATCGTTTGCGGTATTCGTAGAATTGGGCTGTCGAGATGCCGCGTTCCCGACATACGCGGCTGACATTGCCGAGTTTTTCGGCGAGTTTGAGCGCTTCGAGACGCTGGTGCATGATTTTGGTTTCTGCTTTCATTTGCTTCTTGTTAATAGATTTTTAATCATTCGGTAAGAAGATTAACCGTACATGGATTCCGGCGAGGTTTCTTCACAAATGCCCCTGGGAATGGAAGTCGGTTTATCGATCACCATGCCCGACCTGCCCGTTCCTGTGTATGGTGTCATCGAGCTCGTCCAGCACGACCTGACGGCAAAGGTCTACAAATCTGCTGCCGCTAGGCCGGATGCCGGGCATGCTGCCTTCAATCACGAACTCCAGCTGGTCACTTACCAGATGATGATCGAAGAAGCCATGGGGAATACTCCTCCGTCACTGGATCTGATCTACCTGGTCAATACGAAGACTCCACAGGTGATCCGTGTACCAGCCAACGAACAGCGCAAGCAGCGCGTCGCCGAGCTGTACAGGATCTCCTACGAAGGCATCACCATCAAGCGTTTTCATCTACAATCCGGGATGCAATGCACTTGGTGTCAGTACAGGACGGAATGCGTTAGGTGACGAAGAAAGTAGTGTGGAAACCACTCAGAAGCCAGCCGTCAGGATGGCTTTTTTTAGCCAAGAGAATGAAGATCTTCAATCCAGCATTTGTCATATTATATAAAATCAAATTGACATTTTTACGTTTTTCAAAATAATAAATCTATCGCTTATGCCTGATTGCTCCTGCACACCTTCTTCGCTCCCGGCTTCCTCCGTCAAGGATCTGATACCTCTTGCCGGTGTATTTAAAGCATTGGGGCATCCCGTGCGTTTGATGATCGTGGAGATGCTTCTGGATGGGGAACGTTGCGTCTGCGAACTGCAAAAGAATTCCGGACGCGATATGTCCACAATTTCGAGCCATTTGAATGTGTTGAAGAACAACCGTGTGCTCTCTTGTGAACAGCGAGGGAAGAATGTGTATTATTCCCTGTGTTGTCCGTGTCTTCGCCAAGTATTAGCCTGTTTGAAGGAAAGTCCCATTTTTCAGAGATAAGGACATGACTCTCCAGTTTTTCCGTATCTCTGCCCAACAATTTGATATTCTTCAAAATCTAAATCAATAATAACATGAACAATATTGTCGTTTACGGACCGGGATGCGCCAAGTGTACTGCACTGGCGGATGTAACGAAGCAGGCCATGCAGGAACTCCATTTGGACGCTTCTCTGGAAAAAGTGACGGATGCCATGCAATTTGCCGTGGCGGGAGTACTCGTGACTCCGGCATTGGTAATAGACGGCAAGGTACTTGTTTCCGGGAGAGTTCCTTCCAGGAATGAGATCAAGAAGATTCTTCAGGAAGCTATTCAGGTTGATTCTTCCCGGCAGAAATCTTGCTGTTGTTCCGGGGCGACAGATCCTGCGTTACCTCAAGAAAATGGCTCTCATGCGAAAGAGGCACCCTGTTGCGGTGGAAGCTATTGCAGCAGTGAAGTATCCAAGGGAAGTTCCGGATGGAAAAAGGCTGTCGTCTGGGTGGTTGTTCTGCTCATCCTGCTGGCCATCGTCAAGATCATTAACCACCGGGGAACAGAAAACCGTGAGGAACCAGCCGACACGGCTGTGACGATGCAATCCGGGGTCGAGGCGGTTTGTTACGAATACGGGGCGAGATGCCCGACCTGCATTCGCATGGAGACATGGACGAGGGAAGTGGTCGAAAAGAATTTTCCGGTTCAGCTTGAAGAAGGCAAGCTGGCTTTCCACGCCATTCCCGCCGACAAGGAGGCTGTCGGCAAGTATGAATTGGTAACAAAATCCTTGATTCTCAAGGATTGGAAGGACGGCAAGGAAACGCGGTGGGTGAATCTGAATCGCATCTGGGACTTGAGCGACAAGGAACAGGAATTCAAGGCATATGTGGTCCAAAGCGTTCGGAAAGCACTGGATGAAGCTCATTGACCATTTACTTTCCCTCAACATTTTCTGTGTATGGACTGGCCTCTTTTATCTCTATTGCCTATAGGCGTGGCGGCAGCCGTTTCTCCTTGTCCCTTGGCAACGAATATTGCCGCTGTGGGATTTATTTCCCGTGGTACAGGTTCCCGTCATCAATCAGCTATGGCTTCGTTTCTCTATACTCTGGGCCGCGTGAGTGCTTATGTGCTGATCGGGTGGCTGGTAAGCCGGGGCTTGTCATCAGCCCCCATGTTATCATTCTGGATGCAAGAAGAGCTGCCTATGTACCTAGGCCCAGTGATGATGATGGCAGGGGTGGTCATTTTGGGGTTCATTCCGTTCTTTTCCCTAGGGAAAAAACCGGGAGAGGCAACGGCGCAAAGTCTGATGACCAAAGGAGGTGTCTGGGGTGCGTTTGCGTTGGGTTTTCTGTTCGCCCTGGTTCTTTGCCCTCCTTCGGCGGCACTGTTTTTCGGAACGGCTGTCCCCTTGTCCATACAGGCCGGGAGTGCTGGTCCCTTGTTGGGCATTTCCCTGTTCGGTATAGGAACGGCCCTGCCCGTTGTGGTATTTGCCCTACTGCTGACATACAGCGCGGAGAAAGCCGCAGCTACGGTACGCCACCTGCCTGAAATCCAGCAAATCATGAAACTCGTGACGGGGTGGTTCTTCCTGTTGCTTGGTGGATACTGGCTGTTCAGCCGGATTCTTCTCGTTTGATTGTTTATTTATCATCCATTCTTATCATATGATTCAAGATTTTGCCGACTGGCTGGTTTACAGGATATTGGAATTCACTCCCCACACACAACTGGGAGAAGCGGTCAACTTTTTCATATACGATACGGTAAAGATTCTTTTCCTGTTATACGCGATCAGCCTCATCATGGGCGTGGTGAATGCCTATTTCCCCGTAGAACGCATCCGAGTGTTTCTGACGACGAGGAAGCTTTACGGACTTCAATATTTCTTCGCGGCTCTGTTCGGAGCCATGACGCCATTTTGTTCCTGTTCCTCCATTCCCTTGTTCATCGGATTCGTGAAGGGCGGCATTCCCCTCGGGGTGACGTTTGCCTTCTTGATTACCTCTCCTTTGGTCAATGAGGTAGCTATCGCCATGTTCCTCGGAGCATTCGGTCTCAAGGTCACGGTGATTTATGCTGTTTCCGGCATCCTGCTGGGCATGGTCGGGGGAGTGGTGCTGGAGAGATTCAAGCTGGAACGTTATTTGTCTCCCTGGATACGTGACTTGCTGGTTCAGTCGAATGCAGAGAGCAATGGCTGGGAGCGGAAAAAGACACCCTTCAGGGACAAATTCCCCGTGATCATGCGTGATGCCTGGGGGATCGTCAAGGGAGTGGCCTTGTACGTGGTAATCGGCATTGCCATTGGGGCGGCAGTACACGGCTACGTGCCGGCTGGGTTCTTCGAAGAATCCATGAGCCGGGCAAACTGGTGGTCGGTGCCTGTCGCCGTCATCTGTGCGGTACCCATGTATGCAAATGCTGCGGCTATTGTTCCGGTGATTGAGGTATTTGTCGCAAAGGGAGTACCAATCGGAACGGCAATTGCGTTCATGATGGCAACAGTAGGACTTTCCCTCCCGGAAGCCGCTCTTCTCAAGAAGGTGATGACCTGGAAGCTGATTGGTATTTTCTTCGGAACGGTCACGGCGTTTATCATTCTGTCGGGTTATGTATTCAATTTACTGATTTCTTATTAGAAAAAACCGTCACTGGACTTGATCTACCTAGTCAAGACGGAAGCGCCGCAAGTGATCCGGGTCAAGAACCAACAAATAGCGCAAGCAACGCGTCGCCGACCTATACAAGATCGCCTACGAAGACATCACCACCAAGCATTTTCATCCACAACCCGGATCAACTTGAATACATCCTCAACAAATTGTAGGACTATCGAACGAAGCTAACCAGATTCGGTTCCCGCAATAGTTTCTCAAAGACCGACACGGACGCTACCTTCATGCATCTCAAGGAAGATCACATGAAAAACGGTCAACTCAAACCAGCCTATAACATTCAGTTGGCAGTGGAGGCCGAATACATTCTGGATATCGACATCAGCCCCCAGCACTCCGACGTGACCCCCCTTATCCCTCTACTCCATAAAATCTCAGAGCTCCACTCGGGCAAACTTCCCGCTCGCCTCATAGCTGATGCCGGATATGAAAGTGAAGAAAATTACACATAGCTTGAAGATCATCAAATCACCAGCTTCATCAAACCGTCCCGGTACGAAAAATGCCGTCAGAGAAAATATCGAAACAATACCTATCTGGCAGATAACATGCCTTACGATCCGGTTGCTGACACCTACCAATGTCCGGGAGGAATTTACCGAAGCAAAACATCCCCCCCTAACCTTGTAACGCTTTTTTAGGACGGGACATTTCCTTCATCCAAAAGAGGCGAATCTATAAAACATATTGGCTGATTACCCTATTAAAGCCTACAATATCAAAACTTCCCTTGATCTCGAAATGGATACGACCTATGCTGCTGAAGAACAGATCAAGCTCGCAATCCCGATCAAGAAAACCGCTCGTTTCAACCGAATACACTTGTATTTTATTGTACGGCATTGATGTATAATCCACCTGTTTGCCGGTAATACCTTTTACGTTGACCGCAATGATCCGTTTCGTCGTAAAAACAAGGCAATCCCGCCCGCTCTTGAAAGAGGCGATAATATCCTCCCCTTCGATAATCATCGGAGCAATACGATTCATGACACTTGACGAATCAACTGGAGAGAGCTTGAAAAAACCGTTCTTGAAATCAATCATGATAAATGTGTTTCTGTAAGGAGGTATCCAGGCAAATAAATGGAGAAAAATCAATCACTAATCCACGAATAAGAATTTTATTTCCTTTAAAATCGTGCATTCAAGTTGTTTCAAGAAATGACCAATGATTTTAAACGTGTTTACTCTTCCACACGGAGGATTATGTCCGGGATATTCTGAAAAGAGGAAAAAGCGATGCATGATTTTTATCACTCATGCACTGATTTTGCTGGACTCCTGGAAACTTTCTCCAAGAATGTCTCGAAAATAATCGCATCCCCATGGATATACCAGCCTTTCTCAAGCCTCTGCGCCAATATCCCAACGTCATCGTCCAATTCATCGAACGCATCCCCGATATCCCGGGTTCTTCCGATCGCGACCAGATCATTGAACTTCTGGAACCATCCCATCGGGCTGAGATCGAACGCCTCGGCGCACGCTGGAAATACCTCCGACGGGCGGAACAGGTACACGGCAACAAAGTCGCTCTCGTCGGCGACATCGGCTCCAACTATCCCATTGAGGGAGTGGACGGCTTGGCGTGCTCCGGCAAGGCTGACTGCATCCTCGGTATCTACGTGGCGGATTGTGCCGCCGTCTGGCTTTACGACAAAGTTTCTCATGGCAGAGCATTGCTTCATTCAGGACGTCGCGGAACGGAATTGAATATTGTCTCCAATGGCGTCGAGTATCTCCGTAAATTCTGCTACGGTACTCCTTCGGAAATCGTTGCCGTCATTTCTCCCTGCATCCGTCCCCCTCATTACGAAATGGATATTCCCGGTACCATCCGAACCCAGTTAATCGAATGCGGCGTCCTGCCGGAAAACATCCATGATTCCGGAGAAGACACTGCCGCCGATCTGGGCAGGTTCTACTCTTACCGTATGGAAAAAGGCAATACGGGCCGCATGCTTGCCCTCTTTGGCCGAGTCGTCCCCGAGACACAGACGCCCTGCTTCCCGGAAGTCAATCCATAAAATGAAAAGACCGGGGTTCTCATTCCCCCTTCTTCTTGATATCGGAAACGGGCGGTATGGAGTTTTCCAACCGTCCGTTTCATGTTGATTCCTGTCTTTGTTTCAAGAAGGGATCACGCATTCAAGAGCTTAGCAGCTAGCTCCACGTCAATTCCTTTGCGGCGGGCGTAATCTTCCACCTGGTCATATCCGATAGGCCCCATCGCAAAATACTTGGATTCGGGATGGGAAAACACCAAAGCGCAAACGGACGACACCGGAGTCATCATCCAGGAATCCGTTAAATCCATGCCAGCTCCTTCTCGGGCGCCCAGAAGATCGAAAACAGTCTCTTTCTCCTGATGATCCGGCTGGCTGGGATAGCCGCAGGCCGGGCGAATCCCCTGCCCGGCGGCAATACCCCACAATTCGCGCAGTTTTCCATGGGAAAACCCGGCCAGAGCTTCTACCAGCCGGTCGGCCAGGGCCGCTACAATCAGAGCCCGGTAGGAATCCCCTTGTTTTTCGAAATCGGCAGCCCAACGCCCGGCACCATGAATACTGACGGCCATTGCACCCACGTAATCCGGAATTCCGACCGGTGCCACATAATCGGCTAAAGCCAAATCAACCCCGCTAGGGAAATTTTTTTGCTGGCGCACCGTATGCAAGATGCATTGACGAGACTGCCGGGTCTCATCCTTCCAGACAACAATGTCGTCCCCCTCCGCATTAGCGGCAAACAATCCAATCACTCCTTGAGGCTGATACCTGTTTTCACGGACTGCAAGATCCAGCAAAACCCGGGCATCCTTGTACAGGCTGCGTGCCGCCTCCGTCTTCACGCTATCGGCGCAACGAAATTCTTCCTGAGCCGAATTCCAAACTCCCTTCAATTCCCACGCGTGGAAGAAAGGAGCCCATTCGATCAGCGGAATCAGATTCTCCAGCGATACATGGAAGCGGGACACGTCACCGGAACAACAGCAACACGATGTCCCATGGACAAAAGCATCGCCCACAAGTACATTGCCCAGCAATTTAGGCACAGGAGGCACGTATTCTTCCCATGACAAAGAACCTTTCCAGGCACGGGCACGGGCCTCGACCAATGGCAGCACCTCGATCGGTTTCCTTTCCGCATACCCGGCACGCAGTTCCTCCTGATGCCGGCTGTATTGCGACACAAAGGACTCCTTGCCGGAACCGACAAGAGCGCTGGCTACCGGCACCACCTGCGAAGCATCCACCGTATGCACCACAGGGTTCGAGTATTGAGGGGCAATCTTCAAGGCCGTATGCAAATCAGAAGTTGTCGCCCCCCCCACCATCAGGGGAATTTTCATCCCGCGGCGTTCCATTTCTCCTGCTACATGAGCCATTTCCTCAAGCGACGGAGTAATCAGGCCGGAGAGCATTACGATGTCCGCTCCGGTTTCCTCGGCGACATCCAAAATTCTTTCGCAGGGGACCATGACACCTAAATCATTCACATCAAACCCATTGCACCCAAGAACAACACCCACGATATTCTTGCCGATATCATGCACGTCCCCCTTGACTGTGGCAATCACCGCCTTTCCGGCTACGGAGGTTCCCGAGTCACTGCTTTCGTCAATAAACGGAGTCAACCAGGCGACGGATTGTTTCATGACGCGCGCGCTCTTCACAACTTGGGGCAGGAACATCTTACCGTCGCCAAACAATTGCCCCACCGTCTTCATACCGTCCATCAGGGGGCCTTCAATCACAGCCAGGGGAGAACCCAGCTTGTTGAAAGCCTCTTCCGTATCTTCGTCTACATATTCCGTAATCCCCTTCACCAAGGCGTACTCCAGACGTTTTTCGACAGGTTCCTCTCTCCATGCAAGTTTGGCTATCTGATGTTCCTCCGAGGCAACTTTCTTCTCGGCCAATAATTTTTCGGCATACTCGGTCAATCTCTCCGTAGCATCTTCCCGGCGGTTGAGCAAAACATCTTCAATCAATTCCAACCTGTCTTTCGGAATCTCGTCGTACACCTCCAGCATCCCCGCATTGACAATGCACATGTCCAATCCCCGATGCGTCGCATGGTACAGGAATGCGGAATGCATCGCCTCGCGTAGCGGATTATTGCCGCGAAAAGCAAATGATACATTGGAAATCCCTCCCGATACATGCACATTCGGGAAATGGCTCGTGATCCACCCCGTCGCCTCAAAGAAATCACGGGCATAATTGGCGTGTTCGGCAATCCCCGTACCGACAGTCAGCACATTGGGGTCGAAAATGATATCTTCCGGAGGAAACCCCACTTCATCCGTTAAAATTCGATAGGCACGGGAAGCAATGCGGATGCGATCTTCCTCATTCGTTGCCTGACCGTCTTCATCAAAACACATCACGACTACAGCAGCCCCGTACCGACGGACCAGACGAGCTCTCCTCCGGAATTCGTCCTCTCCCTCTTTCAGGGAAATGGAATTGACAATCCCCTTCCCCTGCATGCATCGCAGTCCTGCTTCCAGTACATTCCATTTCGACGAATCCACCATGAAAGGCACTCTTGCAATATCCGGTTCAGCACTTACGAGGTTCAGGAAACGTACCATCGCTTCCTCGCCGTCAATCAAGCCGTCGTCAAAGCAAAAATCCAACACGAGAGCCCCATTCTCTACTTGGTGGCGGGCCACGGAAACGGCTTCTTCAAACTTCCCCTCGCGAATCAGGCGGGCAAATTTCGGAGATCCCGCCACATTGCAGCGTTCCCCCACAAACAAGGTATTCTTGTCACGTGTATGATCGTATGCCTCGTAACCGGACAACCGCAACGCCGGCTCCTGACATACGGGAATCCTCGGTGCCGCTCCGGCGACTGCGCGAGCTACGGCCCGGATATGTTCGGGAGTCGTCCCGCAACAACCGCCGACAATATTCAACAACCCGTTTTCAGCATAACGCTTCATCATACCCGCCATATCCTCGGGAGATTGGTCATATCCGGTCGGACTCAACGGATTCGGAAGACCGGCATTCGGATAGATGGATAACCAGCAGTCGGCCAAATCAGACAATTCCGCGGCAAAAGGCTGCATCAAATCCGCTCCCAGAGCACAATTGATTCCTACGGAGAAAGGTTTTGTGTGGCGGATGGAATTCCAAAATCCCTCAATCGTCTGACCGGACAAAGTGCGCCCCGCCCTATCCGTAATCGTCACGGATATCATCACCGGCACGGTATCTTCCGGACGTTCCTCAAACACCTCCTCCATCGCAAACAAGGCAGCCTTGGCGTTCAGCGTATCGAAAATCGTCTCCAGAAGCAGCAAGTCGACCCCTCCATCCAGAAGAGCATGGATCTGATCCCGGTAAGCAAGACGCAATTCTTCAAATCCTACCGCCCTGAACCCCGGATCATTGACATCGGGAGAGAGCGATGCAGTTACCGGCATCGGACCGATCGAACCGGCTACAAGCCGCGGCTTGCCGTCCTTTTTCTCAGCCGCTTCGCACGCATCCCGGGCAATTTTGGCAGCGGCAAGATTCATCTCGCGAATCAGCTCTCTGAATTCTTCGTTTTCCGCCATCTTGCGGAAATAAGCCGGAGTCTTATGTCCGCTTTCAGGTTCTTTGTACCAGAAAAAGTCATGCTGTCCGATCACCGTAGAGCCAAACGTACATGTCTCAATGATGTCGGCACAGCCTTCATTCAAAAAACGGTCATGGACGGAACGGACAACATCCGGTCTCGTCAGCACCAGAATATCATTGTTGTTTTTCAGATCCTTGGGAAACTTCTTCCTGTCAGCAAAACGTGCTCCGCGATAATCATCCTCCACCAAACCGAATTTCTGAATATTTGTTCCCATCGCACCATCGAGAATGACGATGCGATTCTTCAATTCACTCTTCAGATAATCAATTCTGTCTTGGCGAGTCATCGTGCCGGGAAGCTACCCGTTCACAGCAGTACGGGCAAGATTAATTCAATCCATGAAAATCTTCATCTATTCTGGAATCTAGCCAAGGACTGGAGAGAACTTCCCTCCCTTGCAAAATGAATGGGAAAAGGGCGGCTCCTCCTTGCGTGTGGAAGAACCGCCCTTGCTGTGTTTCTCTTTTA
>ENA-ORNB01000195-ORNB01000195.1-human-gut-metagenome-genome-assembly--contig:-NODE-195-length-72630-cov-7.500944_pt1 | contig 72630 bp, 59 predicted proteins | sample MGYA00242112_ERZ509016 | MGnify/ENA primary metagenome ERZ509016 (study PRJEB26280, sample SAMEA2338705) | human gut metagenome | biome: human gut; feature: human-associated habitat; material: faeces...
ATCCCGCATACAGATAGCAAACTTTAGCTATTACGTATGCGGGATTTAGTACAACAGAGCCTTCTTTTTACTTTATAGGAATATGTACCGTTTTTATTTGGACGGCGCTTTCTTTACCCATTTATCCAACCACTCAAAGAATGTGCGTTGCCATAAAACTCCATTCTGTGGCTTCAATACCCAGTGGTTTTCATCCGGATAAATCAGCAACTCTGCGGGAACACCACGCATCACGGCAGCATCAAAAGCAGCCATTGCCTGATTAGCCAGAATACGGTAGTCTTTTTCTCCATGAATACAGAGAATAGGAGTATCCCATTTCTCTACGAATAGGTGAGGAGAGTTGGCGAATGTACGCTGTGCCACCGGATTCTGTTTTTCCCAGTATGCGCCTCCCATATCCCAGTTGGCGAACCATTTTTCTTCAGTTTCCAGATACTGCATTTCCATGTTGAAGATACCATCATGAGCAATGAACGCTTTGAACCGTTTGTCGTGATGTCCGGCCAACCAATATACGGAGAATCCTCCGAAACTGGCACCTACGCATCCCAGACGATCTTTGTCTACATACGGCTCTTTTGCCATTTCATCAATAGCAGTGAAGTAATCCTTCATACACTGGCCACCGTAATCGCCGCTGATCTGTTCGTTCCATTCCACACCGAATCCCGGCAAACCGCGACGGTTCGGAGCAACGATGATATAATCATTAGCTGCCATAATCTGGAAGTTCCAGCGATAAGACCAGAACTGGCTTACCGGACTCTGCGGACCTCCTTCACAGAACAGCAAAGTCGGATATTTCTTGTTCGGATCAAACTGTGGAGGATAAATCACCCATGTCAACATCTGTTTGCCATCTGTTGTTTTCATCCAGCGACCTTCCACTTTGCCCATTTCCAGCTGGTCATAGATTTGTTTATTCTCCTGTGTCAGTTGAGTGGTAGAACCATCCAGTGCCACAGAGTAAATCTCATCACCCATACTCATTGAATGACGTTTCGCAATCAGCTTATCTCCGAAAAGAGCTACCCCTTCGTAATCGTACATTCCTGAAGTAATAGCCTTTACCGAATCATTTGCCAGGTCAAGCGCATAAATCTGCGACTCTCCATGCCATACACCTGTGAAATAGATCACTTTTGCATCTGCTCCCCAGACAAAAGCATCTACATTCGATTCGAATGCCTTGCTCACAAAACGCTTCTCGCCGGTTTCCAGGTTCATGATGAACAGACGGTTCAGATCCGCTTCGTATCCGTCACGTTCCATGCTTTGCCAGGCAATATACTTGCCGTCCGGTGAGTATTGCGGATTGGTATCATATCCTTTGTTCTCTTCAGTAATGTTTTCCGTTTTCTTGGTGTTCAGGTCATATATATAAATATCCGAGTTGGTAGAAATCGCATATTCCAGGCCCGTCTTTTTGCGGCAAGTATAAGCCACTTTGTCCGAGGTTGTATTCCAGGCAAGTTGTTCGATGCCACCCCAAGGCTTCATCGGACTTTCATACGGTTCGCCGTTCAGGATATCCACGATATTGGAAATACCGTTACCATCAAAGTCGGCAATGAAAGGATGCGGAGCGGTCGTCACCCATTCATCCCAATGCTTGTACATCAGGTCGGTAACGATGATACCGGTGGCTTTCGGCAGGTCCGGATACTTATCAGCGGTGCTTTCTTTCGTCTTTACTTGTGAAATAAATAGCAGTTTTTTGCCATCCGGTGAGATGGAATATCCTTCGATATCTCCGTCGTAGCTGGTCAGCTGCTTGCGTCCGCTACCATCCGGATTCATTTCATAAAGCTGGCTGCTTCCGTTGTCATTGCTTAAGAATGCAAGTTTGGTGCCTCCCTTAATCCAAGTCACCTCATTTTCCTGATACGGGGTACGAGTGATTTGCTGGTTTTCGCTTCCGTCTGCGTTCATCACGAAAACTTCGCGGTTACTCTTGTTTTCCGGTACGCTGTAATACGCTACCGTATACGCAATTTTCTTTCCGTCGGGCGATACGGCGAATCCGCCGATACGTCCCATAGCCCAAAGTGCTTCGGGAGTCATGCGCTTCCCTTCGATCTTTATGTCCGATTTCTCGATAAGCACCTGATCTGTCTTGCCTGCGTCTTTGGTTCCTCCGCAGGCAGCTAATAACATTGCTGCCGACATCATAAATAAATTAGCTTGTCTCATATTTTAAATGATTGTTTAGTAGATTTTTGTTAGAATAACCGGACAAATATACGATAATAAAACGATTTTACTTATCTTTGTTCATTATAAAATATCCAGTATTGAATCATGAATGTATATAAACCGGAGATAGCGGAACTTTTATTGCTGGTCGAAAAGAAATATGGAAGGGCTTTGCGGACGACTACCGATTTTGAGGAGTTTTCTTTTTATTTGCAGAAGCACTCATTAGGGAGGATTTCGACTTCTACATTGAAGCGTTTGTGGGGATATGTAAATGATATGCATATGCCACGTATGCAGACGCTTGATTTATTATCCCGTTTTATCGGTTTTGATTTTTTCAGTTCTTTCTGTAGCTACCTGAAGAGTAGTAGTGCATACAATTCTTCATTTTTCTCTGCTTGTCAGGTGATGGCAAGTGAGCTTGCTCCCGGGGCGGAAGTCGAAATTGGCTGGTCGCCCAATCGCTATCTGCGTCTGCTTTATAGAGGTAAGGCTTTGTTTGAAGTGTGTGAGGCGCGGCAGTCTAAATTGCAAAAAGGAGATTGTTTTGAGACTTCCGCTTTTTTGAAAGGACAGCCTTTGTTTTTGCCATACATTTTACGTAACGGAGTTCGTACTTCTCCATTTATTGCGGGACGTAACGGAGGTCTTACTTTATTGAACTGTATTGGCAATGAATGACGATACTTTTACTTCCGGTTTTATAGGGGAAACAACGCCTCCTGTTGACGTGGCTTTTACTGATATTCAGGAAATATATACTTCCCGTTCGGGGTGGAACCGCTTGTTTCGTTGCCATCGGCATGGTAAATTGCATGTGTTGAAAGCTTTGCAGCCGATGTATGAAGGAACGGTTTTCTACGAGCAGGCTCTTAAAAAAGAATTCAATATCGGCTATCAATTGGAACATCCTCATATTTGCCGTACATTGGGATGGGAGAGTGTACCGTCTATAGGGTGCTGTATCCTGTTGGAATATGTCGACGGAGTCACTTTGAAAGAGTTTATGCAGCATGGCAAGCTGACTCGTCCGGTGGCGGTCAAGATTATCAACGAACTATGTAGTGCTCTGCAATATATCCATAGCAAGCAGATTGTCCACCGTGATTTGAAGCCGGACAATATTCTGATTACGCACAACGGTAACAATGTGAAACTGATTGATTTCAGCCTTTCCGATTGTGATGATTACGATGTGCTGAAGCTTCCTGCCGGCACACGTTATTATCTTGCCCCCGAGATGTTGCAACCGGATGTGTCGTTGGATTTGCGTGCTGATATTTATTCGCTTGGGGTAATTATCGGTGAGATGGCTACAGCATTGAAAGACAAACAGCTGGCAGCAGTTTCGCGCAAGTGTACCCGTAGGAAGCGGGAGAAGCGTTATGCGTCTGTTGCGGAGGTGGCAAACGCCGTCACTGCGCCTCGCAGGAAAAGGTTTTATGTGGGGATGGCTGCTGCAGTGTTGGCAGGAGCAGTCTGTGTGGGTGTTTATGCTGTTGCAGGTGACTTGTTGCCGTCTTTCTCTTCTTCTTCTTTTTATCCAGTCTACGGAAATCAGGTCTGTAGCGAGAATTGCTTTCGCCTGCTTGCATCTGAACGGATGCGAATGATACATGCTGTCGATTCATTAGCGGACGAACGTAATTGGAAAGCAGATAGCCTGCAATTGATGCAGCAATTGAAAGCTGCGCTGGATGCTGAATATCCATTGCCCGAGTTGCGAGAGTCTGCAGCTTATAAGTGTCGGTGGGAAGGGTTGCAACAAGAGGCGGAACGCCAGTTAAAGCAGATAAAGTCGCTGGTGCGACAACATTAAGATCCCCTCATACATTTATGTGTAATAAATAACTGTGCCACCGCATTGGCACAGCTGTGACATCAAGATGTGACAATCATATACTTGTAGCTTCGATAATTTTAATGTGTTGAAACAGTTTCCATGTAGAGTGGTTTCTATATATAGGCAAGCTCTCCGCAGGGACATGTAGGATACAGTCGGCAAAAATATTTCTTGCTCCGCTGAACGTGTTCGATTGGCAGACAGGAGGAATGACTGCATTTACGTATAGATGCTGGAGCGGGCATCCGTCGAAACAATAATCCGAGAGCGCTTCACAGTCACTACCTAGTGTGACACTCGTGAGATTCTGGCATTGCTGGAATATTCCGAGCGGCATACTCCGTAATCCGTCCGGTAGTACGATCGATTCTATTTCGGAAGCATAGAAAGCCAACTTTCCGATACTTATGACTGAACCGGGCAATACGATAGAACGGATTTTGCATTTTTGTAATGCGTATTCTCCGATACTCTTCAGAGTGGGAGAGAGACGAAGCTCCTCTTTCTCCATTCCTTCGGGAAACCATACAAGTGCTTCACCATTTTTGCTGTATACCACTCCGTCTATGCTGCTATATTCGGAATTTCCCGTAGTCACGGACAGGTGTTCGAGATGGCAGCATCCGCTGGAAGGAGTCAGTTCCTTTGTACTTCCAGGAATGGAAAGTGCCGTCAGTGACGTGCAGTTGCGGAAGGCATTCTGTTCAATCACCAACGTGTTTTCCGGAAGTTTGATTTCCGTCGGTATATCCAGTTCGCCGAACATTCCGTTGCCGATTGTATACTCTGTTGTATATCGCGATTCATCGTAAGACAATCCGCCTGCAACGATGAGTGCGTCCGTCAAATCCAACTTCTGCAACTGCCCCTGTGTCCGGTTGCCACGTACGTCTTTTCCGCACATTTCCCGGATGAACCGGATATCCGTTCCGTTCAGCGGACCTGTGATACTCAGTTGTGTATAGTCGTCTTTTCCGTCTTCTCCGATAATTTCGGACAGCGTGCCTGCATCAATGAGGGTTACTGCATCACTGGTGCAAAAGCGGTATGGTTCGCTGTAAGTTCTTCCGTTTCTGTTTTCGGCAAAAGCCTTTACGGTATATTCAGTGTACTTTTCCAAGTGGTTGATATGAAGTCGCCATTGATTGTCGTTTGTCAGGAATGCGCTTGCTTCCAGCTCTTGTCCATCGGCAGAGGTATAACGGAAGCCGCAGGCTGTCACAGGGTCACCGCCATCGTCCGTGACAGCACATAACAGGATGATACTGATAGGGCCTTGTCCCAGAAAAGTGATGGGGTCTATTCGGGGCCGTTCGTTGGGAAAGGTGGTGAAATGATAGGTGGGACTTTGCCGCATATACATTTCGTTTCCTGCTTCCAGACAGTAATAGTAGGTGGTTCCCGGTGTCAGGTTTTGTAGTTCGGTAGTGACAAGACCATTTGGCTGGAGGTATTCTTCACTTTTCACCATATCCGGTGAAGTCCCGTAGCGGAAACGGTAACGGTCGGTATGGCTATGGGGCGGGACATTCACTGTACCAGTGAGACGGGCACTCGTACGGGTGATGTCCTGTGCTTCGTGCAGGATGATTTCCGGCGTCGGATTATTAGGGCGGTTCTCGTCACTGCATCCTGTCGGGAGCAGGCAACAAGCGAAGAGAGTCAGGAAACAAATGATTCTTGTGTACATATGTCAATCTGTATGTCTTTTGTGCAATTCTACATTCTTAATAAAGAAGGCGGTCATAAACGAATACCCAGCCCGAGGTTTACCATCCAGTATTTTCCGTCTGTGGTGATGGCACCGACGGAAAAAGCAAGCTTTCGTAATCGCAGCATGGCACCCGCTTCAGCGGCGAGTCCTTGGGATGAATAATCGCTGTTGCGCAGGTAAGTCCCTTCGTCCGTTTGCCAGACAACCGTGCGTGTTCCGTAGCCGATGCCTTCGTAAAGGCAGAAGTTACCGATGATACGATGTATCCCTCCTGCGGTGAAAGCGTAGTATGACTTTTCAGTCTTTCCGGTGTAGTAGGGCGGTAGATCGCTACCTGCTAATAACCCGTTCTTGTCACATTCCTGTCCGTTGGTGTCGGGGGTGGTGCGGAAATCACTCAATACATGTAGGTATATTCCGTGTCGCCGCATCCAGGCAAGGCGTATACCACCTGCTACCTCCTGGCGATGAAATCCGATGCTTGGTATAATCAGCCATGCAGCTTTCTCTTTCGGTCGTCGGGGACGTTGCCATTCAGGTGTGGGAAGTTGTTGCAAAGGCAATTCGTATGTACGCAGATAACTGACGGCAGTATTCTCGATCGGGGGAATTCTTTTCCGGGGCATGGTGACGGGAGCGTTCAATACCAGCTCGTAGGTCAGGCGTGATTCTAAGGGAGAAGGGAAGCGATAATCGCGAAGTACGCCCCATTGCGGGTGTTTGATGGTGATTTGTGTAGTACCGCGTGGGACGTATATCCATGTTTCTCCAACATCGTTTTTCCTTTTCACCACTCCCAAGGGGGTAGAGAATACGAAATCACGGCTACCCACTATCTTGATGAGTGCACAGGCTTCGTCGTTCAGGTCTTTCACAGGCTGGATGTAGGCACTGATGTCATTGGGCAGTTGCCGGAAACTTTGCACGGAAAAACGTTGTGCGTGCATAGCGGAAAAGACAAGAAGTATGGCAGTTGTCAACACGAATCTTTTCGCGTTCAACAAGTTAGTTTCCACGTTGGGAGTTGATATAGAAACGTTCATTGCAAATTGAAATTACGTATATTGAATATCTCTTCTTCCGGCAGTAGTGTCCGGTCGTCCAGCATGCGGGGTTGCCACGTGCGTACATGAATCAACGGGGTGGCTTCATCTCTGAAATCCCACAGTAGGAACAGATAACCGTCGTCCGAATAAAGATCAGAACTGTATTTTTGGCGTAATGTCACTCCGTATAATCCCTCTTGTGTGGGATGCCGCATTATTTTGAAGTCACTGAATTGCAGGTTGATTTCTTTATTCTGCCTGAATAGTATTTTGAGGCGTTCCAAATAAGTGCGTTTACTCTTGATGTTATATTCCACTTGGTGTTGTGGCAGGTATTTCCCATCTGTTTGGGGAGTACTGCGGATGACTTTGCCGACAATAATCAGTGCTTCTTCGCTGAATAGTTGTGTCAGGAAGTCGATGTCTTTAGTGGTATACGATGTGCGCAGATGTTCCACATAGTTGAGTATCACCTGCCTGTTTTCGGCATCCGTTTCAGTTAGTTTGCCGGACAATATTTTTCTTGCTTCGGCATAGAACGGGTTTTGTTTTCCGATGTTTTTCCATTCATCATTGTTAACGATGCAGGTGGTGTGGGAGTTTCCTGCGGATGGCAGGGTACTTTTAGCTTTTTCTTCTGATGTTGAAGAGGAAACTTTTTCCGTCTTTTCAGGTATATTCTTTGAAATCCTTTTTTCGTTTTCTGTCTTAGTGTTTTTTCGGACGAAGACTTGCGGAGCAAGTTGCAATGCGGAAAGGTCTTCTGCGATGCAGTGGTAGGTCCGGCTATCGGTGGACTTTCCTTGTCGGTCTATCCATTGGCATTGAGTTCCGGAACTGGCGATGGCAAGTCCCGAAGGATAGAAAGTGGATATTCGTTCGTAACTTTTGCCTGTTTCTCCTAATATGTTTCCTTCGAAGTCGGTGAGCCGCCATTCGTTGCCGATGCGCAGGCACACACGGTCATTGCCGGCGATGAATCCTTCTTCGTATGTGGGGGCAATCAGTAATTTTCCTTGGCGGTCGATAAGTCCTGCGCCGTGGTCGGTGTGGATAATAGCAGCGTTATGGCGGAAGCGGAAGGCTTCACGGATACTGTCCGGCAGGAAGAGTCCTTCTTTTCCCGTAGTGCTTAGATAACAACATTGTCCGCTTTGGCAGTTATTATATTTCATCAGTCCGCATGAGGGTTGTGGGTCAAGGAGAGCAGGTGTGTCTTGAATTTGTATACGTACGTTACCTGACAAGTCGATAAGCTGGTAACAGGTTTCTCCTTTGTCGTTTGTGTTACCGGTCAGTGCCAAGCCTTCGTGGAAGTCATATGCTTGGTCGTATATAGGAGGGATGAGGATGTTTCCTCGGGTGTCCATGTAGCCGTATTTCCCTTTTCGGGTACAGAACAAGGCTCTGCCTTCGGCAAAGTTGTGTGCTAAGACGATGTCGTAGTGCAGGCTTATCCCGATGTTATTGATACTTTGTCCTTTCCGGTCGATAATAAGGATTGGAGAGTCAGGAAATTCCTGTGCCAGTGTGACGTCTTCAAAGAAATGCCCGACTTGTGCAAATCGCCTTGCACTGGTGGGCTGTTCCGGATGTTGCAATTCATAGAGTTGGTAATATCCTTTTTCGTCCGGGAGACTGAACATTCCATTGACTACTGCCGACGGTTGGCGACTGAAGCTTCCGGAAGGGATTTCAATCTTTCCACTGGTAGAGATAAGTCCCCAGTGGTCTCCTTCATTTTCCTGAAAGGGCAGTGCATTGATTTCTAAATTGCCCGGTTTGCATCCGGTATATAACAGCGCAAACAGGCTTGAAAGAATAGTAGAAGAGACGATATACTTCAGTTTGTCGTTCATTGATAGTTAACTTTTAAGAACCCCCGTTGCAAATATAAACATATTACAAGAAAATTCACCACAGATTACACGGATTTCCACAGATTATCTATATTCTACATGATTGGAGGGCAAAGCCAATAGTAACTTCAACTCTTTTCCTTCCGAAAAGAAGGGAACCCATGTGGGTGAATGTGTGATATCAAACCTATAGAAAAATATTGTAATCTGTGGAAACCCGTGTAATCTGTGGTGAAACCAGAATTATTATTCCTCGGTTGTTTCCCAATTCTCAATTTCACCGCCAATCTCAATTTTCACTTGTTCAGGGTTTTTCGTGATGGTCAGTGAAATAATATGGTGCATTCCCGGCTTGAAGACGAATGTGCTTTCCATCAGGTATGACACTCCTCTCATCACTACCTCCACTAGTGGACGACGGTTGGTGATTCGTTGTGGAACGACAATAGCGGTGTATCTGTTGTTTCCTGCTGCCTTTGCTTTTAGTGTGGCTTCCGTACCGTAGAGTGTTTTGGTGGCTATCCCTGCAGCAAGGTCGATGGTAGCATTGGGTACAGTGTTGTGGATAAACACTTCGGCATCCTGCGGAAGTTCGTCGCCTTCGTAGTCTTCGCCTTTGATAAGCCGTACGGTAAGTTTGCTCATGCAATGCTTGAATTTCAGTGCCACGGCATCATTGCCGGCAGTCTGTTTCTTTGCCGATGCCCACAGGAAGTCGCTGGCTTCATATCCTCCCACTGCGTCAGCTGTGCCTGCTGTGCTTTGGTCAGCTGCCACGCGGAATTCCATTTCGTCTGTCGATAGAATGGGAGAGTGGTAGGGATAGTAGGCGTACACATCATAACTGCCATCGTTCCAGTAGATAGGACGGGTGGGAGTCCATTCCGTTCCATTGTAGGTCAGAGAAGCATTGTTAACGTAGTTACCTCCTACTTGTAGGGGTTCATTTTCTTCGCAGACAAACAGACCGATGCGGTCGCTTGTCTCGAAACTTGTTTCTGTGGCGCGACTAACAGGAGCGGCTTGTTGTTGTGAAGGATGCGCAATCCGGAACTGCATTACGTTGCTTTGTTCCGTATCCTTGTTGTTTGCCGTTTCTTCTTGCTCGCAGCTCGCTGCAATCATATTGCAGAGCAGGAAGAGACAAGCCGCATAGATAGTATGAATAGTTGGTTTCATAATTCTTTTTATCTTTATTGAGTTTTTTTCAGACTCTTTCATCTCTCTTTCAAGAGGGGGTATAGCCTGCCTTGAGTTATTTCAACGGGCTGCCTTTGTGAATCCGTGGCGGATATTGGTGTGTATGCACGCGGTTGCCTGCATAAGGTACATTCAAGGCACGCGTGATGGCTCCCGCATCTTTCTTGTCGTTCTTTACAAAATCCTCGAACGAATATGCTTCACCGGCATATTGCTTGATGCGTTTTACAATAGACTCACGGCAGATGGTGCTGTAATACGGAATGTTATTGTTCATACAACTGGTCTGTTCCGAACGGAATACACCGCGGCTGTGCATGAATCCGCCTTCGTAGATGTCTACCCGGTCACTGTAGCGTTCATCGAAGATGAGGTGGCTCCACGGCACTTCGTGCATTTTGCCAGTCAGGGAGAGGTTGTCGTACCAGCCATTCGCTTTGGCACCGTTGAATTCGGAGACGTGTTCGCAACAGATACATTTACAGTCGGTAATAAACGCGTTATGGTAGATATACTCGTCACCAAACTTTCCGAATCCGTGTCCACCGGCTTCGTGCTGGATGAGGCCGCGTGCATCGTACGGATAGCTGTCGGTACTCATCGGGCAGAAGGCGATGGCGGAACCGTCGCTCCACATTTCGCAGATACCTCCGTAGTCGGTAGAGTTAGGAATCATGACAAGCAATGTTTGGTTCAGATTGCTTTTAGTCACTGTAGGCATGCGCAGTGCATAGTTGAAGACTGCATCGTAATCGCATTTCAGTCCTACGCCTCCTGTAAAGGTCGTTTCAAATTTAGTATAGCGTATGGTATTGACAGAGCCTATTCCGCTTTCGAGTGAGACGGGAATGGCTGTATATACGTTGAAATAATCACGGTACGTAGTGTATGGCTCGATAGCGAAGAAGTGCTCTACTTGTTGTCGTATCGCTTGCATGTAGTTGCCTTCGGCAATATCCTTGGCATTGTAGCCGTCGCCTAAAAATACAAGATTGATGCCGCCGTTGTTTCCTCGGGTAGCCTTTTGCAAGGTGATGATTTCGTCTTCACCATATTGGTAATCATATTGATTGACTGTGCATTTCGTGGTATAATATTTGTCTTTTAGCTTGAATACGATTTCACCGCTACGTCCTTCGGTAGTGCCTTTTGGCATGGCGTCAATGATCAAAGTCAGTTCCGTCTTTTTAGAACCGCTTGTCTGGGACAGGGTACACCAATCGGGCATGCTCGTCACTTCCCAATCGCTTTCAGCGTTCAATATCAGATTGCGTGTGCATTGAGTATTGAGAGCATTGGCAGTCGCAGGACGACAGATTAATTCATGATGGGCACCTATGCGCTTAAATTCATTCCAGCCTGTTGCGGTCTGATAGTCGGCAACGGCGGACTCGGGGACTTCGACGGTGAAGTTGTCTTTGGCTACTCCATCAAAGGCGTTGGCAAACATATAGGGTGGGAGGGGGCTTTGACATACGATAGAACCGATGCCGAAACAGTCTTGGAATGCACCGTTCCCAATATTTTCCAGATTTTTTGGGAGGATAATACCTTCCAATGAGGAACAACGGTGGAATGCATATGAACCGATAGATAGGGTGTTGTTGGGTATTTCTAAGATACCAGAGATACGTGGATTATTACCGAATGCATCACTTTTGATTACTTGCAATTTTTGAGGAAGTTTGAGTTCACCAGAAAAGGAACAGCCATTAAAAGCATATGTCTCTATAATTACTAAATCTTTAGGCAAAATGAGTTCTCCTTTAAAAGGACATTGAGAGAATGCATGTTCTTCTATTGAGGTGATTCCATCGTGTAGAGTTAACGTCCCATTAAATCCATAACAGCTATTAAAGGTACCTCCCTTAATTTCAGTAATCATCTGTGGAATGGATAAAGAACCGGAAAAGGAACGGCAACCGGAAAAAGCAGATATGCCTAAGTGAGACAATCGATCAGGCAAATGTAGTTCGCCATATAGATTGGAACAACGCATAAAGGCTCCCTGCTCTATAACTTTTAGATTGGGTGGAAGCAATAGTTCACATGTAAAAGAACAATCACTAAATGCAAGATTTCCTATTCTTTCTAATGTAGATGGCAAATGCAATGAACCTGTAAAGGAAGAACAACTGGAAAAAGCACCTTGCTCAATATCTTTTACTCCTTTTGGAATGTATAAGGAGCCTGTCAAAGAACTACAATTATTAAATGCGTTAGCTCTTATTCTTGTCAGTTTTTCAGGTAATACTAAATGCGTGAGAGTTTTTTTGCTTATCATTGCATCATTAGGAATTTCATCCTCTTTAAATTCTGTATTATATTTATAAGTACACCCTTTTATCTTCACCTCTTTCAAATTCAGCGACTGCAATTTGTCCATCTCATCCCGCATAAAATAGAAGTCAATGGCATTAATCTCTCCCGTAATCTTCAAATTCTGCAATTGTGTATAATCTTTTTTCGCTGTCGTGATACACTCTTTCAGCGTACCCGCTTCTTCCACATTAATCACGATATACTCCTTGGCAGTAGCTTCATGCGAAGCCATATCATTTTCCCATGCCGTAATAGACTCATCAATGAGTTTGAACTCATACTGTCCGCTTACTTCCTTCTTGTTCACCTGAATACTGAAATTATGCATTTTCCCGGCCATATATGTGAACTTCTCTTCCTTTTTGAAAGTATAAGGCGTTCCATCTACTGTAATACTGAAAAGCACCTTTCCTGCTTCCACACTCTGCGGAACCACAATAGCACGGAATTCATTGTCTTTACAGAATGGGATAGTTCCTGTCTTGGCAACTTCACCCGTAGCCGTCACATTACCCGTGGCGAGGTTAATCACTGAACTACGCTTGGTGTTCAGAACCAGCACTTGTTTCTCCAGTTCTGTCCAGGCGCCTTCAGCGAATCCCTCGCCCTCTTTCAAGGTAATGCGGGCATTACTCATCTTGTGCCGCAATGGCAGTCGGATTACTCTTTCCGTAGGCGCTACGTCCGCTGCCTTTCCCCATAGGAAGTCACTTGCTTCGTAACTTCCCATTTCATCCCCATTATTTTTCGTTTGATCTTTTTGTACTTCAAATACATATTCATTTACATCTGCCGGCGTGCCGTGTGGGTAGTAACCGTAGATATCTACGTGTGTATGATCGTCTTTCCAATAAATGTCGTAAGCCGAATTCCACTTGTAGGCCGCTTCATCGAAAGTGTGCGGTACGTTCGTCCCCCGGTTGCTGTTGGTTTGCAGCGTACCGGGTATGTTGCCGTTGTAGTCTACCACGTACACGCCCATGATGTCGCCATCGCAAAAACCGTTGTCGTTGACGCGGGTCACTGCCACTTGGTCTATCTCTCCCGATAGGGAAATGATACCCGAACCTTGTCCTTGCAGGACGCCCTCCGGGGTTTCGTTGTCGGTGCACGATGAGAGCGCGAGCATCGACACAACACTATATACTAAATAGGTATGAAGAGGTCTTTTCATAAGTAGAATGTTTTTCGGTTACGCCCGGTCTTGGCAGGCTGTATCTTTTTGTTTTTATTCGGCTACACCACCATTGTCTATATCGTCATCTTCCCAAGCCCCAATGCCGACATTAATGCCATTGCTAGTCTTACTTACCGTCACAGAGAAAGTATGTCTTTTCCCTCCGACGAAAGTAAATTCCTTGTTAAGATTGAAATCTCTGCCATCAATATTGACGGTGATGAAATTATTGCCCGAAGCCGTTTGAGGTACAATCAGTGCCTTATAAGAACGGTTATTTCCGTTTTCGATCGGAAGGATTGTTTTGGCTGTTCCCGTTGCCGTAGCTATACCGTTGGTGAGGTTGATGATTGCTTCGGTCTTTATTCCGTTCATCTTTACACCTATTGTTGATTGTGCTAGAATTTCATCCGTGAATCCGTTACCTGCCTTGACATTGATAACCGCACAGCTGAAAATGTGCTTGGTTGTAATGCTAACAGCTTCTTCCGTGGGTGACACTCCCGAAGTTTTACCGTACAGAAATTCACTTGTCGTATAAGCCTGTTCGGTAGACTGATCTTCTTTTACAGAGAAAGAATGTGCAGAAATGTCGGAAAGTGTACTATACGGGAAATAACAGTAGAAATCTGCTTTGGTACTTTCATCTTTCCAATAGATTTCCTTGTCAGGGGTCCATGTCCCGTCGTACGTGAAACGCATATTGTCTACATGATTGCCGCTGTTTTGCAAGGTTCCCGGCGTTGTGCCGTTGTAGTTTACCACATATAGTCCGATTTTGTCCTGATTTTCATAGCCCCAGTCGGTAACACGAGTATGAACACCTTCTATGGCGTTGACATTTGTATTACTTGCCACACAGTTCAATGTGATGGGTATCCGTTTTACAGACGGCGTTTCGGGTTGTTTGGGTTGTTCCTCTTCCCCTGCTGAACAAGCACATAACAGTACTAAAATGCAGCTTCCCACTAATAAATGCAATTTCATAATGATTAGTTTTTTTATGTTTGTTGCAAAGGTAGGAGGTTGTCCTATTAAAATCAAGTTCATAATGGTTCATAAGGAATAAATTTTTTAAATCTTCTTTTTCTGCCAGTTTCCTTTCTTCATGTACCAGTAGCAGAATATCAGTATAAAAGTACCGTACACACATTCCGTCGTCCATGCAAATGCGATATCCATTCGTAGGTGCAGGATAAAATATGCAGAATATGCCACATAAATAACCAATACACAAAGTTCCATAGCCAGTGCTGTTCGAGTATTTCCCGTACCTGATACCGACTGGAAATAAACATTGGCAGGCACCAACACCAGGTAAGCGGAACACAATACCCATAGTGAAGATACGGATGCAGCCCTTAAATCCGGCATATCCGTATAGATACGCAGAATCAGATCCGGAAACAGGCAGAAGAATACCAGAATCGGCAATACAAATAGATATCCGATCCGAATGTGCTGCCTGATAGTTCCCCGTACACAATCCTGTTCGCCTGCACCGATCAGGTTACTTACCAGTGAGCCACAAGTAGCTGCAAATGCCATCGCAATCATGAACGGGATACCCGACACGTTACGGATAATGTTGGCGATTGCCAGAGAACGTTCTCCCAAATGTTCCACGAACAGAAAGAACATAAACCAGGTAGATAAGGAAACAAAGTTCTGAATCATGGTCCATACGGAGACGTTCAGTATTCGTTTCAATGTTTTCCCTTGGAATTTGGGCAGTATATTCAATGCATACTTCTTGCAGTCAATCCGTTTCCACGTATAGATAATGAAGAAAATCACCGATACCATTTCGGCCAGTGAAGAACCGATGGCAGCACCGGCAATACCCAGTTGCGGGAAACCGAATTTACCGAAGATCAGGATATAGTTGAACACCACATTCGAAAGTACCATCACAATCGAGTTCAACGTCAATGTTTTGGTTTGTGTCGTGCCTACAAAGAAAGCGCGGAACATCACCATGACAAAGGAGAAGAAGAACCCATACACACGCCACTGAATATAACTTTCGGCTGCATCATAAATATGAGGAGACGAAATTATATTTTTGAGGATATGGGGTGAGAATACAATGGAGAGCGTAAATAAGATCACAGCCATTACAAGCAGGAAATAAACGCCCTGATAGAAAATCGGGCCGATTTCCTTGTAGTTTCCTTCTCCGTTGCGACGGGCTATTAATATCTGTGCACCGATGCTGAAACCGAATGCCATCATAAAGATGGCAAGATAATATACACCTGCAATAGCAGAAGCACCCAGCTCAATTTCACCTACACGTCCCAGAAAGGCCGTGTCCGTCATACCGATCATCTGCTCCATAATCAGGCTGATTAGGATAGGGTAGGCAATCGTCCAGATTTGTTTATACGAATATTTAGTTTTCATCCTATTTTATTTTTTAGAGAAAGAAAGCCGGGCAACCAAAATTGGGTGTCCGGCTTTCTTAGAATAGATTTCGGGAATTACTCCTTATTTTTTATTCTGTCTTTGCTGCTGCAATTGCTCTTGTTGCTTTTGCATCGCCTCCAGGCGAGCAGCAAATCCGGTCTTTTTCATTTGTTTCGGGTCTTTCTTTTTCGCTTCAAGAATAGACAATAATTTGACCTCGTCGGTCGTTCTACGAAGCAGAATCATAGTCCCCACACTAATCAGCGTTGACACGAAGTAGTAATAGTTCAAACCTGACGGATAGTCGTTCAAGACGAACAAGAACATAATCGGCATCAGATACATCATCCATTTCATAGCTGCCATTTGTGGCTGCGCTCCGGTATCCTGCATAGACATTGTGTACTTTGTGTTCAGGATATTGGTCACCGTCATCAGCAAGCAGAACAAGCTAAGATGGTTACCCAGGAACGGAATATGGAATGGGAACGTGATGAACGCATCATAAGTAGAAAGGTCGTCCGCCCACAAGAAGCTCTGTTGACGCAGCTCGATAGCACTCGGCACGAACATAAACAAAGCCATCAGGATAGGGAACTGCAATAACATCGGCAGACAGCCGCCCATCGGGCTTACCCCGTACTGGCTGTAAAGGCCCATCACCTCCTGCTGTTTCTTCATTGCATCTTCCTGCTTCGGGTATTTCTTGTTGATTTCGTCAATTTTCGGTTTCAATACACGCATCTTGGCAGAAGACATATATGTTTTCCAGGTAGCCGGATAAACCAGCACTTTTACCATAATAGTCAGAATCAACAGAACGATACCCATGCTCAATCCCCAACCGGACAACCAGTCGAATACGTTGATCGTGATAAACTGGTTAATCCAGCGAATCAACGGCCAACCCAAGTAAACGAGTCGGTGAAGCTCCCATTTCTCGTCACGGCCTTTATCCAACGCTTTCAACGTCTTGAAGTGGTTCGGACCGAAGTAGAAATACATCTCTGTCGGTTCCTTACCTGACGGATCAAAGAAAGTATTCATTTCAGCAGAATAATCTTTGATATATCCGCTTCCCTGTTGTTCCATTTTTGACTTAACGGAAACCTTGTCGAAATCCTGTTCAGCGATAAATACAGACGAGAAGAACTGATTCTTGAAAGCTACCCAATCAATGCGTCCCGGCAAATCCTGACTGTCATCTTTGGCAGCAGACAAATTGTCTACATTGTCACCTGTTACTTTATAAGTCAGTTCCGACAGACGATTCTCATAAGTGAATCCTTTTTCCAGTTGGCGGGCACGTTGTGACCAGTCGATGTCCACATACTTAGTGCTTGCCAACTTGTTTTCCATGCCTGTCGCTTTGATTTCAAAGTTCATCAGGTAGCTATCCGGTTTCAGCGTATAGATGAAATCGATATAGCTTGCGCTATCCGCAGCCAGACGCATTGTAACACTACTGTCCGTCTTGTTCACCGCTTCAAAGAAATAATCTTTGGTCTGGATGGCTCCTGCTTTGTTGTAGAAGTTGAAGTTCATCGAAGCATCGTCACCGTCGAACAACATGACCGGCGTCTTTTTGTCCTGTGCCATATAATCTTTCAGCATGGCTGAATAGACACGTCCGCCTTTGGTTGTGAAAGTGATTTCCGCTACATTATTCCGGATGCTGATTTTAGAGTCGGTTCCATGCAAGGCATTGAAAAACAAAGCAGAAGAATCGGCAGCCAGCCGTTGCCACCTCTTTTTGGCTGTTAGCCAGTGCAGCTTCCGTTTTAGCCTTCAACGCTTCCTCCTGCTGCTGTACCACGGCAATAGAATCGTAGTATTTCTTTTGTGCAGCTATCTGTTCCTCGCTTGGACGGCTCAAAAAACTGAATCCTACCAATAATATACCTATCAGAACGAGACCTGTGATGGTGTTTTTATCCATTCTTATTTTAATTACAAATTATATAAATTACAAACTACCGGTTGTTTACCACGTATCGTTAGCCGTTCACCGTTGCTTTTTCGTTTTCGATGGCAGCTTTCACAAAGGCGACGAACAACGGATGAGGGTTCAGTACCGTACTACCATATTCCGGATGGAACTGTGTGCCGACAAACCATTTCAAAGCCGGGATTTCAACAATTTCTACCAGATCCGATTCCGGGTTGATACCTACACATTTCATGCCGGCAGCTTCATATCGGTCTTTATAATCATTGTTGAACTCATAGCGATGACGGTGACGTTCTTGAATATGTTCCTGTCCGTAAGCCTGATATGCTTTAGAACCTTTCTGCAAAACACATTCGTAAGCACCCAGACGCATGGTACCACCCATGTTGGTGATTGCCTTCTGTTCTTCCATGATATCAATCACGTTATGCGGAGTTTTTTCATCCATTTCACGTGAGTTGGCATCAGCGTATCCCAGTACGTTGCGGGCAAACTCGATAGCAATACATTGCATACCCAGACAAATACCAAAAGTCGGGATGTCATGTGTACGTGTATATTTGATAGCGACAAACTTGCCGTCAATACCCCGTTGACCGAATCCCGGACCAATCATTACACCCGCCATACCTTTCAGAGCTTCACATACATTTTCGTCTGTCAACTTCTCGCTGTTTACGAAATGAACTTCCACTTTGCGGTCATTGTACGTTCCTGCCTGTGATAAAGCCTCACGGATAGACTTATAAGCATCCTGCAAGTCATATTTTCCAACCAGTGCAATATTGATCGGATCTTTTGTCTCTGCGGCGTGACGGCGTTCCAGGAACTTACGCCATGGGCCGAGTCCCGGAGTTTCTCCTACCGGCAGTCCCATCTTTTCGAGGATAGTGCTGTCCAGTCCTTGTGCCTGCATCAGGATAGGTACTTCGTAGATTGTTTCCGCGTCGATAGACTGCACAACAGCCTTATCGTCTACATTACAGAATTGTGCCACTTTCTTACGCAATCCGTCACTTAGCGGATGCTCGGCACGCAGAACCAGTACATCCGGCTGAATACCCACACTTTGGAGTTCCTTTACAGAATGTTGCGTCGGTTTTGTTTTCAATTCTCCGGCAGCAGCAAGATAAGGAACATAAGTCAAGTGTACGCAAAGAGCGTTCTTACCGAGTTCCCATTTCAACTGACGGATACTTTCGAGGTAGGGGAGTGATTCGATGTCACCTACCGTACCACCGATTTCAGTAATCACAAAATCAAACTTGTATTTATTACCAAGCAGTTTAACATTCCGTTTGATCTCGTCTGTGATGTGAGGAATCACTTGGATGGTTTTACCCAGATAGTCTCCACGGCGTTCCTTGTCAATGACGCTCTTGTAGATACGTCCCGTAGTAATGTTGTTCGCCTTTGTCGTTTGTATTCCCAGGAATCTCTCATAGTGTCCCAGATCGAGGTCGGCTTCGTGTCCGTCTACGGTTACATAGCACTCCCCGTGCTCATAAGGATTTAATGTTCCCGGGTCGATGTTAATATACGGGTCAAACTTCTGGATGGTTACATTATAACCTCTTGCTTGCAGCAACTTACCGATGGATGATGAGATGATCCCTTTTCCTAAAGAAGAGGCAACACCACCGGTGACGAAAATATACTTTGTTTCTCCCACAGCTATAACTGTTTTAATAATTGTTACTTAGTAGTATTCTTACGAACTTAAAAAGCGCAAAATTATAAAAAAAAGGGGAAGATTGCAGACTTTCGTCTCTACAATTTTATTAAAAAATGCAATTTTGAAAGAATCCTATGATTTCTAAACAAAATAATGTAGCTTTGCAGCCTAAACCATAGACAAATATGATGAGAATTACTACTTTATGTTCAGCGTTTATCCTGTCAATCTTATCGTTATCGCTTTTTGCACAGGAGCCTGTCGAATCCGCTTCACTTCCGACTGACTCTCTGCAGCCTGCTCCTGCAGCGATCAAACCTGCCAAAACGGTTAAATCTTCAACAGTGGTGGCAAAAGCCAGAGTCGTGAGGGCAGATACCCTTTCTGCAGAACTTCAGAAATATTTGATGCTAAAACTTAATCTGTCTGGTCCGACTCCGAAACTGGATACCGTTTCTTATTTATATAATAAGTATGTTGCACAATTAGATTATTTGAACGACTTGTCCGTTCCGCCACGTTATATTCCGTCTGATCCCGATTATTTCCGCTTGTTTACACCTGTGGCGTATTATTATGCCCCGATGGCACAATATTCGAAATTGGAATGGAAACCCATACAATTGGATGCTACTCCTCAACTGACAACAGAACTTCTGCCATACGATACCTTGGCATTTACCAAAACCCAGCGTGCCGGTAAAATAGTGAACAGTGCGTTGATGGATCTGTATCTGGCACATCCGGATTTGGTTGTAACTACAGAAGATCGCATCATGAGCCGTGATGTGTTCCGTCACGATGTGAAGCCGAAAATATCTCCGAAAGCAACTGTTGTTCATCTGTTTCAACCGGAAAATATGGATGATAATGTAGGAAAGGCCAATATGAAGATTAGTCGACCTAACTGGTGGGTTACGGGAGGTAACGGGTCGTTGCAGATCAGTCAGAACCACCTGTCGGACAACTGGTATAAGGGAGGGGAAAGCAACTTTTCCGGATTAGCGACTTTTCAGGTTTTTGCCAACTATAATGACAATGAAAAAGTACTGTTTGAAAACCAGTTGGAAGCTAAAGTCGGTATGACTTCTACTCCGTCAGATGAATACCATAAATATCTTTTTAATACCGACCAATTTCGCTTGTATAATAAATTAGGTCTGAGAGCTTTCAAGAACTGGTATTATACCATTTCTTCCGAGTTCAAGACGCAGTTCTTTAATGGTTATAAAGCTAATAGTGAAGAATTGGTTTCGGCTTTCATGTCTCCGGCAGATTTGGCGGTCAGTGTCGGTATGGACTACAAACTGACTAAGAAGAAATTTAATCTTTCCGTGTTTATGGCACCGTTAACTTATAATTTACGTTATATTGGTAGCTCGGAAGTGGATGAAACAAAATTCGGTTTGGACAAAGGCAAATGTTCTAAAAATGACTTCGGTTCCCAGCTGCAATCGACATTCAACTGGACCATCATCTCTGCAGTGACTTTAGAATCCCGTCTCAATTGTCTGACCAACTACCATTGGGCACGTATAGAGTGGGAGAATACATTCAATTTTGTGTTGAACCGTTATCTTTCTACTAAGCTCTATATACATACCCGTTTTGACGACAGTTCGAAACCGACTGAAGGAGACAGCTTCTTCCAGTTGAAAGAATTGCTTAGTTTCGGTATTAATTATAAGTGGTAAGAAATTTAAAGTTTCCCCAAAGAAATAAAAGAGGCTGTTTAACAATAAAATGTTATTCAGTCTCTTTTTTTGATCCATATATTTGTTATATCACTAATTTATAATTCAAAATATAACTTATATGGCAACAGTAAAAGTGAAATTTCGTCCTTCTTCAGTTTGTAAAAAAGAGGGGACTTTATTTTATCAAGTGACTCATAATAGAGTCGTGAAGCGGATAAGCACGTGTTACAAGATTTTCCCGTCGGAATGGGATAACCGGTTTTCTTCGGTTATTACCTTCACTGATAACGAAGTTCGTGCACGTCATCTTGTTACATTAAGAAAATGCATTTTAGAAGATCAATCCCGGCTTAAAGAAATTATTCGACGGTTTGAGCGGTCGGCGGATACTTTTACGTCAGACGATGTAGTGAAAGCCTATAAAGTACCTCTTGTTGACGGTTTCCTGTCATTTGGGCGGAATCTTATTGTGCAGTTGGAGCAAATAGGTAAAGAACGTACCGCTGAAACCTATAGGGCAACCTTAAATAGTTTCGAACGTTTCATGGGAAGCCGTGGTGATATTCTTATTGAAGGAGTGGATTCTGCTTTTATGGTTGAGTATGAAACATTTTTAAAATCAACTGGAGTATGCCCCAACAGTTCTTCGTATTATATGAGAAATTTGCGTGCGATATATAACCGTGCTGTTGACAAGGGGTTGACGGTACAGCGTAGTCCGTTCAAACATGTGTATACTGGGATTGACAAGACAATGAAGCGTGCTGTGTCAATGACAGTTATTCGCCAGATAAGAGATCTGGAACTGGGATTTTCATCTTCAATGGAGTATGCTCGGGATATCTTTATGTTTTCGTTTTATACTCGTGGAATGTCGTTTATAGATATAGCATTCCTTAAAAAGAAAGATATTCAGAATGGCATCTTGTCATATCGGCGTCACAAGACGAATCAGCAGCTTTTTATCAAATGGGAAAAGCCTATGCAAGAAATCGTTAACAAGTATAATACGGTAGATACGCCTTATCTGTTACCGATAATAAAAGATATAGGTAAAAATGAAAGGCGGCAATATATAAATGCGGCACATTTGATAAACAGGAAATTAAAAATGATTGGAGAACTGTTGAATTTGAATGTGACACTGACAACATACGTTGCCCGCCATGCTTGGGCCAGTATAGCCCGAAGCAAAAATATTTCTATTTCTGTTATTAGCGAGGCTATGGGACACGACTCGGAGAATACTACAAAAATTTATCTTGCATCATTGGATACTTCAGCTGTGGATAATGCTAATAATCTTATTATCAATTCTTTATAATGATAAAAAAGAAATGAGTGTATATTATTGAGCCGGTACTTTTCTTATCAAGAAAAGTATTAATTTGATGCAAAATTATAAAAAAACGGCCATACAGCATTATATCCAACAACTTTTTTTATTCTGTAACAAAAAATATTAGCATTTTTTGTAAAATGTTAATTGAAACAGCACTTTAATATAATCCAAAAGTATCAGTATCAGACAGTATTGTTGTCGGTACTTTTCTTGATAAGAGAAGTATTGGATTAAGCCATAAAGCAAATAGAATTGGGGTATAAACATATTTGCAGGGGAAATAAAGATCAAGATATATTTTTAGAATATCAGTAAATGCTAATTTGTTTATTGCTGTTTGTTTGGGGTAATGCTTAAAGAGAAATAGTAACAATTATTTGGCATAGGAACACACATAAATGATGAAACTAAGGATTCTTTTTCTGATAGTAGCCATGAATGGCGTGGCTTATACAATTAATGCGCAGAAAGTGGCGCTAAAGACCAATATCCTGTCCGATGTTTTCATGAATATAAATACCGGTTTCGAGGTAGGACTTGCACCTCGGTGGACATTGGATATTTCCGGAGATTTCAACGCATGGACCTTATCGCATAATCGCCGGTGGAAACACTGGGCGGTACAACCTGAAGCACGCTATTGGTTTTGCGATCGCTTTGCAGGTCATTTTGTCGGAGCTCATCTCCACGGTGGACAATATAATATAGGTGGTATTGACACTGATTTCAAATTACTGGGCACAGATTTTTCAACTCTTAAGGACACCCGCTATCAAGGATGGTTTGTTGGCGGCGGTGTTGCTTATGGTTATGCTTGGATCTTGGGGCGTCATTGGAATATCGAGGCTGAAATAGGTGTCGGTTATTCCTATACCCGATATGACCGTTTCAGGTGCGCCGGGTGTGGAAAGAAAGTGGAGGAGAGCAAGCCGCATAACTATTTTGGTCTCACTAAAGCGGCAGTGAATTTAGTTTATTTATTCTAAAAGCGTTTAGTTATGAAACGAACTATTTTTATTATAACAGCATTGCTGGGAGCTGGCTGTATGCTGAATGCCCAGCAAACAATTGGAGTGACAACAGATAACCTTAAAATTGAACGGAATGGTGAATATATAGTAGTCGATATGAATATGGGGCTGTCTCCTCTTGATGTGGAGAGCAATAGAGCAGTGCTGCTCACTCCTCGCTTTGTGTGCGCTACGGACACGTTGGAGCTTCCTTCGGTAGGAGTTTATGGGCGTCGTCGTTATTATTATTATGTGCGTAATGGTGAAAGTATGCTCTCCGGCAAAAAAGAGATGACATTCAAAGCACATTCCAGACCAGAAGATGTGGCGTATCATGCTATTATTCCTTATTACAAATGGATGAACGGTTCTGCACTGGAACTGTATCGTAGTGATTACGGATGTTGTAGCACACTATTAGCGGAATGTATCGAGCCGTTGGGCGGATATGCCGAAATAGAACCGCTTTCTCCACAGTTGCTCTATGTATACCCACAGGCAGAAACAGTCAAAAGTCGTTCGCTTTCCGGTTCGGCTTTTATCGATTTCCCGGTCGACAAGACGGTTATATATCCCGAATATCGTCGGAATACTTCCGAGTTGGGTAAAATTCAAGCTTCTATTGACTCTGTCCGTAATGATAAAGATATAATCATCACTTCGGTATGGCTTAAAGGTTACGCTTCACCTGAAAGTCCATACTCCCATAACCGTGATTTGGCGATAGGTCGTACAGCGGCATTGAAAAGTTACATCAATCAACTGTACCATTTCAGGGATAGTGTAATAACTACCGCCTATGAACCGGAAGATTGGGGAGGATTGCGCCGGTATGTTGAGAAAACGAACCTTACACATCGTACGGAAATATTGGCAATGATTGACAGTGACATGGAACCGGATGCTAAGGAAGCAAAAATCAAGCGGACTTATCCGGAAGAATACCGTTTCTTGTTACAAAACTGTTATCCGGCTTTACGCCACACTGACTATCGCATAGATTACATTATCCGCAGCTTCAGTGATGTAGAAGAAATCAAACGTATTATGCGGACACAACCGCAAAAACTTAGTCTTAATGAGTTCTATCTCGTGGCGCGGACATACGAACCGGGAAGCGCAGAGTTTAATGAGGTGTTCGAAACAGCCGTGAGAATGTATCCCGATGATGAGATTGCCAATTTGAATGCTGCAAACTCTGCTATGCAGCGTAAGGATTTTGAAAGCGCAGAGCGTTATCTTTCCAAAGCGGGAGATTCGTCACAGGCGGTATACGCTCGTGGGGTATATGCCTTTGGAGTAGGGAAGTATGATGATGCTCGAAGGTTCCTGAATGATGCGAAGGCGATGGGAGTAGAGGAAGCGGAGATAATTCTTATTGAGATAGATAAAATAGAGAAAGCAAAAAAATAAATTAATTCATTAACATTATTATAAAAAGGAAGCTGTCGAGATTAATAAGGTTAGTTGACTGGATTAAAATCAAGAGATTAGAAGATAGATTTATAATAACTATTAATTTTTTAATTATGAAAATGAAGAAGATTATTTGGGGAATTTTTGCATGTATGGCATTATGTGCATGTTCCGATGAAAGTAAAGATGTGACGGATGGCAAGGGTGACAATGCTGTTCTTTTTCCTAATGGAGAAGCATATATCAACGTGAAAATTTCGGAAGCGGGTGCTTTGACGAGAGCTACGACTAAAGATGATGCGCCAGGTTTTGAATTTGCTGATAAGAATACGAAAGAAGGCGAAGTGAAGAATGCCAAATTTTATTTTTATGATGCAACGGGTGCTTTTGTTTTGAAAAATGATGTATGGGATGGCGGAAATATTCATGATCCAAATCCGGATAACATTGAATTTGATGGTAAGACAGTTGTTGTTTTGCGTGGTCTTACAGAAACAAATTTTCCGAAATATATGCTTACTGTATTGAATGCACCTGATAATTTTGAGGCAGGAGCTACATTGGACGAAGCACAGAAGAATTTGATGGCTTTGAACAGTGATGTGGAAGGCGTTTATAAAAATGGTGAAAATTTTGTTATGAGTACGACAAGTTACGTCAGAGAAGATGGTACTCCATACTATTGTGTAACAGTTTTGTCTACAGAAAATTTTGCTAAGTCTACGGAGCAGTTGAAAGAGACTCAAATTGTGAAAGTTTACGTAGAACGTTTGGCTGCAAAAGTTGCTTTGAAAACAACGCTTGAAAAAGCTTCCTCATATACGAAAGGGGAAGAGGAAGTGCCTCTCTACAAATTGAATGTTTCTATCGCAGGTGAAGAAAATAATGAGGGAGAAGTTGTATTCCCAAGTACAGGTGAGGGTACAACTGTCGATAAAATTCAAGCTGGGGCAACTGATATTTATGTAGAATTTGTTGGTTGGGGCTTGAATGCTACAGCAAAAGATTCTTATTTGCTGAAAGGTATCAACACAGCATGGCAGAGTACAAATCCAGGAGATAAGACAACTTTTGTAGGGTTCGATTGGGATGCGAGCAAATATTTCCGTAGCTATTGGGGTACGTCGTTTGCCTATGGTCATGAGATTTCAGCACAGTCTGCCGAAGACGTTGCAGCAGGTGAAGAAACAGATAAAGATGGCAATAAGGTATTTCATAATTCAAATAACTCAAAGTATTTGAACTACATCTCTGCAAATAATTGTAATGGAGTAATTGGTGCCGATGTTGCTTATTGTGCTGAAAATACAAATACGGCTGCTTATGCTGTATCTCGTGCAGCTCGTACAAGTGTAATTTTGGTGGCTCGTATTTGTGATAAGGACGGTAATGATTTAAGTGATGATTTAGTTCGTTTTAACGGTCTGCTTTATTTGAGAAAATCATATCTCAATTATGTACTTAATACACAAAAAATTAATTTGTATTATAAAGTTGATGGTGTAGATGAAAGTGCTACTGACGATGAAAAATACAAGCAAATCAATGATACTTATGTAGAGTTGGTTAACATGGGTGATGGTAAGGTAAAAGTAGCGCTTACTAAGGAAACAGAAGTTGCTATTACAACTCTTTATAAGAAGGATGCGAATAAAAAAATGCTATCTGCTGAAGCGAGTGATATTGACGTTATAAATACAGCTTTATCATTTAAGAACTTTGAAAACCAAGATCCTGCAATTGGTTATAAAGGTGGTTTGATGTACTATAATATTCCTATTGAACACTTGAATAACGAAACTGAAACAATCGGAGATAAAGAAGTAAAAACATTCGAAGCTAATTACGGCGTTGTTCGTAATCACTACTACACACTTACAGTAAACAAATTGGAAAACTTAGGTAAGGGTGTTTATGATCCGGATGAAGTAATTGTTCCTAGTGAAGATGATGAAAAAGAAAACTACTATGTAGGTGCTACAATTAATATCCTTTCTTGGAAAGTTGTTAATCAGAATGTCGGTTTGTAATTTTTATTGCTAACACATAAATAGAAACTTATCTCGGAGGAGAAAAGGCTTTAATTCCTGCTCCTCCGGGATTTAACAAGAAAAAGTACTTCCGTTCCGGTACAAAGAAAGGGCGGCTTTGGAAAATGTGACGCCAAAAAGTTGTCTATTTTCCCACTAACAATGAAAATTCACTACGGATGTATGTTCGTAGACAATATATATATAACGAGAGAAATAATCCATGTATATAAACGATGAATACATTAGTTTATATGAAAGAAATAAATAAAACAACAACACTGCCAGTGCTTATGCTGCTGTCTGTTCTTTTTGTAATGACAGCTTGCGATGGAATTTACGAGGATGAAGGAGATTGCTCTGTGCATTATCATGTCAAGTTCCGTTATGATATGAATATGAAGTTTGCAGATGCTTTTGCACACGAGGTAAATTCGGTTACACTTTATGTCCTTGATGAACAGAATAATGTAGTGTGGCAAGGTTCAGAGCAAGGGGAAGCTCTTGCACAAGAAGGATATGCAATGGAAGTAGACGTGGCTCCGGGTAGTTATAGCCTGTTGGCATGGTGTGGGTTGGCAGGAGGCAATTCATTTGCCGTTCCTGTCTCATCTCGTAAGGAAGACCTGATTTGTTCATTGAAGCGCGAGCACAAGCTTGATGGAACAGCTTATGTCAAAGAAGACCTTAATAGGCTGTATCACGGCTATTTGGAAAAACAGACTTTCAGCAGTGAGGAAGGTACACATACTTTTGTCGTTCCGTTAGTTAAAAACACTAATAATATACGTGTTGTATTGCAGCATCTTTCGGGCGAGCCTGTCGATAAAGATAAATTTACGTTCTCCATAACTGATGAAAATGGGGTGATGAACTGGGATAATAAGCTGCTATCTGATGAACCCGTGACATACTATGCATGGCATACTGACTCGGGAACGGCAGGCATTGATGATGTAGATAGCAGGACAGTATCTTCATTTAGTGCTGCTATCGCAGAACTTACTACTGCAAGGTTGGTTAAGGAAAAAGCTCCCCGCCTGAAAGTGACGAACGATAAGGGAGAAACAGTATTTTCTATTCCACTGATAGATTATGCTTTGCTGGTGAAAGGAGAGTACAATCGTCGAATGGACGATCAGGAATATCTCGACCGGCAAGATGAATATAATATGGTTTTCTTTTTAGATGAAGGAGACCGTTGGATGGATGCTTATATTTACATAAATTCTTGGAAAGTTGTTCTTCAAGAGACCGGTATTTAAAAACATGTATATGATGAGAAAAGGTAAAAGCATATTGTCATTTTCTTGCTTGTTCTTCTCTGTCTGCATTTTGTTCTTATCGTGCAGTTCAGAGAGAGAATACCTTTCAACAGACCGGTATGAAGAAGAGGAGACTGTTCAGGTAGGTTTTCATATTGCGTTTGATGAACTCTCTGATACCCGAACAGTGACAAGGGCCGGTCGGGACGGGTATGACAACGGGATGGAAACAGATTTTGAAAATTACATCAATTTTGAGAATCAAGACTTTCGTATCCTCTTTTTCGATAAAGATAATAAATATATTTCTACTCTTCAGCTGGAAGGTATTATGCTTGTGGGCAATGCCGGTTATCGTTCAAAGTATTATGATGTAGTGGGTAATATTAGAAAAACGCTTCCTTCTACATTCAAGGTCGTGATGCTTGCCAACTGGAGGGAATATCCCCAAGAAAGTGAAATGGTTGTTGGGCAAACTACCATCAAAGATATATGTATAAGCCCGGGCAGTCAATATTCGTATGTTACTCCTTCTTTGTTTCATCTTTCAGAAGATTGTCTCATTCCTATGTATGGCGTGAAACTTTTCGAGAACGTGAAATTCTACTCTAATATGTGCACTTATTTAGGCACGCTCCATATGCTTCGTGCGATGGCGAAAGTGGAAGTTAACTATACTGTTGCCGAAGCCTCTGGCAATACTTCCGACTACACCTTAAAGTCTGTTACGCTACATCGCTACAATAGCCGCGGATATTGTGCACCGGATAATGTATTCGTGGAAAGCGATTATGTGAAGGGGGATTATGACAAGGATTATGTAGACGACTTGCATTTGCCGAATGGCAAGAACGACAGTGATGAGAAAGAATTGCCTTTCGAGGAACTGTCGACAGGAACTCGTTTTGTGCTCTATATTCCCGAATATCAAAACCTTCTCAACGGTAACAAAGCTGTGGATGCAGCCGAGATTCACTTGAAATTTGCCGAGAGCGATCAAATACATACTATTGATTTTAAATATTATGATAATGCACCGAAAGACGTAGCATTAGGTACACCTTTCGACATTCATCGCAATTATTATTATAAATTCAACGTGACGAAAACGTACATAGATAAAATAGATGTTCATGTACAGGTAGTACCCTATGCAGAGGTCGAACTTGAACCCGATTTTGGCCTGGATCCGAAATCTGATTCTAACAATTAAACCTGAAAATGATGTGTCGTATGAGAAAGATAACAACTTTATTTTGTTTTGTTTTGCTTATGTTGCAATTCGTACTGACGACAAGTTGTCGGGACGATTATTTCATGACAGAAGAAATTGGCAAAGGAGATGCTGTCATTTCTGTATCCTTATGTTTTGATCAGGAGAATGCATTACTGGGCAAGACTCGTGCCGGAGAAGTGCAAAAAGAAACGGGTGGTGATGATGGAGATGCCATTCAGAATATCAACTCACTTTGTATGCTGTTCTATAATGAAGCAGGCGAATTAGTTCATAATTATATCGTTCGCAATAATGATGTGACGCCCGATCCGGATGTTGCCGATTGGAACTATAAATTAGAAGACAATCGTATTGACGAAGATAAAAATGAAGACGGAAGTCAGTTTGAGGACGACAAGACAGGTTCGGCCACCTTTAAGCTTCGTTCGATAAAGCGAGGACGCTACTATGTCTATGCGGTAGCTAATATGGGTGATCTGGGAGATTATTCTGATGCGATAAAGACCCGTGCAGGACTGAAATCAATTTCTCTTACCTGGGAGGATGAAATAGCAAAGAATAGTGAAATGTTTGGTATATTTAGTCTTAAGCCGGATCGTAATGCGAGTGATGACCAACCTGTCACTATAAATTCTCCAAGTGTGCAACTCCATAGCTGGTTGCGTCGTGCAGCTTCTAAGGTAACGGTTGCATTCGACGGTACCGGCCTTTATGAAAATGTACAGATATATATTGAAAATATTGTAATAAAAGATATACCTAAAACCTGCGCATTAGGCAACCCGAATACACCCGGACAGGCTGATGTAAGCAAAGTGTATCCGTTGAGTGACTATATGGCTGAAGAAACAAAATGGGATGATAGGATGCTTGAGCGTTCTGTACGTTATTCCGCTTCTAACGGTTTGCTTGAAGAAGGTAAATCCATCATTATTCAAGAACTCCCGGATAAAGATCTTCAAACGCTCACTCCGGAAAACTATAAACATGTGTGTAAAACACAGCATCCTTATTTGGGTATGGGAGAGGATGGTGACGATTCCAATATTATCACCAATCGTCATGCCCATACAGCAAAGTCTCTGTTTTTTTATGAGAATATGCAGGGGAAAGGAAAGTTGAAATATCAGTCGAACGATGGTGGCCATTCGATATGGAAGCCCAATCCGGATGAAAATGAGCCGGGTTCCGGTTGGAAAGATGAAAAACCTTACGGTACGTATGTGGAGGTGAGTGGTTATTATCGTTGTACGGCTTTGGACGAACATCTGGGGGCAGGACCGATCAAGTTTCGCTTTATGCTTGGAAAAGATGTAAAAACAGATTATAATGCCGAACGCAATACTCATTACAAACTGACCCTTAAATTCAAGGGCTACGGTAACGATGCCGACTGGCACATCGAATATAAAGAGCCGCCCGGCATCCATGTGACTACTCCACAGTACATTTCTTATTTGTATAATAAGGACATGATGACTACGGTAAAAGTGGTTGGAGAGATGAAAGAAGGCTATAAGCTTGTGGCAAAAATCTTAGCAAAGAATACTAAAAGCTATGGTGCAGATCGCCCTTCTTCCGGTGAAGATGATGAAGTGGATCCAGATTTTACAGGTTGGAAGCCATGGGGAAATGGAACAACTGCATTTCCTTGGGTTACTAACGGTTTTTATTATACGGGTGAAATTTATAATGATGGTCCTTGGAACAGTTTTTTATCTTTGCGAAAAACTTCAGTTGTAAAGGTTGAAAACCCTGAATGGGCGGATAAAGCATCATGGCAAATTGATGCTGCTGATGCTTCGTATTACAATTATAAATATTATAAGGGAATGATTGATGGAAAAAACAGGGGTAAAAGAGAATATGCGTGGATTGAGAACGGTAGTGGAGGAGATGATATTGATGGCAAATATACGATAGTAAACAAGGGAAGTGAACATATTTTTACTATACCATTATATACTCGTGCTAAGGAACTTGTTACAAAAACTGGCTTTACTGGTAATAATCCGTATGTAGCATATCCTCGTAAGGAGAAGATAAAGTTTACAATAGAGGATGACAAGGGAAATCAAGTGGGGGAGCCGGTTTATCTTGATATGATACAGGTACGTCGTATAGAGAATCCGAAGGGGGTATGGCGTAGTGCAGGCAAGAAGGATGATTTCCATGTGACACTTATGCGTCTACCAAAAGAAGATGAAACATCTTATGTTACTTTCAAATCAGAGGGGGCGTGGAGAGCGGAGATAATGGAGGGTGGAGATGACTTTATATCATTGGAAGCAACTTCTGAAGGGAGCGAAGGGATTGTGAATACTGATTCGAAAAGAATAGAAGGTGCAAGTGAACATTTGATAGATTTTAAAATAAAGTTTAACGGGACTATAAAAGAAACTGAAGTTCGTTGTGCCATTGTACGTGTACGTTATCACAATTATACTTGCGAGCATTCTATATTTGTACGTCAGGGATATGCACCTATTACTTTGAATGGGAATACGGAGAGTGAAACGAATCCGGCATGGACTTCTTTTAATGTTTATCGTTTTGACGCTAATGATACCCCTGTCTACACAAATTCTCCTTTGGAAGAAGGGTCGTTATTTCGCCGTGGCAATTATACGGCAATTCTTGCTTCCAATAATGAACGGGCTGGGTTTAAGTTTGGTGAAGGTCCGGATGGAAATTTCACAGTATTAGAGAAAGGAAAAACGGCAGAGTCAGAGTTGTCATGGGAAGGTCTTCAGCCGTCATTGACGAGCAATAGTCTTGTTTCAGGATGGAGTATTGCAGGAAATAATGAGCGTATTGCTAAGATTGAGGATTTTTATACTTTGGAATCCACCTCGATTCATAGTAATATTAATAAGGGGTATGGTGTGCTTTATGGGGATGGGGCTACAGAAACGCAATCATCCGTAGATATAGCTTGGGGATATGACCGTGGGGAAGATCCAAAGTCTTCCGTGAAGGGTATGCGTGGATGTTTTGTTTATAATATAAATAATGGACGAAATATATTTCTTCCGGTTGGTAAATCTGGTTATGGAAGGCGGATAGGAAGTCCGGATACTAAAAGTAATCCAAACGATAAAGCTGGAAGGCTACGTTATGCAGGACGTTCTGATTATTATACAAAGAATGACCCTTCTGGAAATATAAAATATTTGCCGTTATTTTATGATTTGTTTGAGCGTCCTGGTGCTATTTATCATTGTCGTAACAGATTGCTTAAGAGTGAAATAAAGAATGTAAATGAATCAAGTGCTTTTGATATAAACTATTTTACTATGGGGTTTGAAGGTTTTTTGAATGGTGCGGCAGATGCGGATGATGGTAGTAATTGTGACGCTTGCTTTATTCGGACTGTAAAGTATTGAGATTTGTGTGGAAAAATAAAGCATTTTTCTTGTTTATTATTTATAATTTTATCTATCTTTGTCACCGAATTCAATCCATTGCCTAAAAGGTGATGGAAAATGAGGGGTAAAAATACATGATCATTAAGAAAAATGACGATCAAAGAACTCTGCCAACAGATGTGATTGGCAGCAGCGTAGCGCGCTCAAAACGTTGGTTAGTGGCCATTGTGCGCATCTGTCACGAGAAAAAAACGAGTGAGCGGCTTACGAAAATGGGGATCGAAAATTTCCTTCCAATTCAACAAGAAGTCCATCAATGGAGCGACCGTCGTAAGGTTGTCGACCGGGTACTACTTCCGATGATGATTTTTGTTCACGTTGATCTGCAAGAACAAAAAGAAGTCCTGACTTTATCTTCTATCAGCCGTTATATGGTATTACGTGGGGAGAGTACTCCGGCTGTTATTCCTGACCAACAAATGTTGCGATTTAAGTTTATGCTCGATTACTCGGATGAGACGATCAGCATGAGTACATCGCCATTAGCTCCGGGAGAAAAAATACGGGTAATCAAAGGACCATTGGCAGGACTGGAAGGGGAATTAGTAAATATGAATGGGAAATCGAAAGTTGCTGTTCGATTGACGATGTTGGGGTATGCATGTGTAGATATACCGGTGGGGTGTGTAGAGCCGGTGTTTGAAAATGGGGATTTAGATGATTGAATAATCAATCTATTTTATAGGGGGTATGGGGATTTTACTGCAAAAATGTAATGAAAGTCTGTAAAATAGCAGACAGTCTATCTGACATCGGTAACCAAACAGTGGATATATTTATCGATGACCTCTCTCAAAAAAATCCATAAAAGTATTATGAATTATATCTTGTAAAAGATATAGTGTAGAAATGTATGTACGTATCGAAAGATGAAAAGATTCTCTGTTGGGTTACACTGACATTGAAATCTTGCTCATTGCCTTTGTATTGATAGTAATCAATCAGATAAATCAAACTTCGAAATATTATTTTATTCATTTATACTATAATGGAAAAAACATTGAAGGGCATAGTACAATATGCCCGCAAAAACTATTTCAGTTATTGGGTTGTTTTAGGTATTGACACGGCACTTTCTGTATTGTGTTCATTGGTAGCTTATGCTGTAATTCATTATATGGCGCATGTTCCAATGACAGACTGGATGCTCTGTAAATTTGCTTGTGTTTCCTTGGTGTCAAGTGTTGCGGGCGCTTTGTTATTCCATACTTATCGTAATACGATTCGTTTTTCACAAGCTCGTGAACTTTGGCGTATCATGTGTGCCGTTTTATTCAAAATTGTCTGTTTGGCCATTATTTCTTTTGGGCTTATATATGAGATTCAATTGCCATACAATTATAAAATATCCTATCTTCTATTTGATGGCTTATTGACTCTGGTGATTCTGACATCTTTTCGCGTATCGTTAATAATCGTCTATGACCTCTTGTTGGATTGGGTGAATAAAAAGAATACCCGTATTCTTATTTATGGTACTGACGAAGAGAGTGTGGCCTTGAAATTACGTCTTAGGGATAGTGCACATTATAAGGTAGCTGGTTTTTATGTATATGGTAAAAATAACAGCCGACGCCGATTGGCAGATCTTCCCGTTTATTACTTTGAAAATGAGTCGGATGTTGATTATATCATGCGGAAGCGTGGAATTAAGGGGATCCTGTTTGCCCGTTATGAAGACACTCGCTTGGAAGAAAAACGCCTTTTGGAATATTGTAAAAGCAATGAACTTAAAACATTGATAGCTCCTACTATCAGTGAAGCGGATTCTGACGGCAATTTTCACCAATGGATACGTCCCATCAAGATTGAAGATTTGCTGGGACGTGCTGAAATCAACATCAATCTTCGTCAGGTTGCGGAAGAATTCAGGGGAAAAGTGGTGTTGGTGACCGGTGCGGCAGGCAGTATTGGCAGTGAACTTTGCCGTCAACTGGTGCAGATGGGAATTCAAAAACTTATCATGTTCGACTCTGCAGAGACTCCTTTACACAATGTCCGTCTTGAATTTGAGAAAAATTATCCAAATATAGATTTTATTCCTGTGATCGGTGACGTGCGTGTGAAAGAGCGTGTACGTATGGTGTTCGATCTCTATCATCCTCAAATCGTCTTTCATGCCGCCGCTTACAAACATGTACCGTTGATGGAAGAAAATCCTTGCGAGGCTGTCCTTGTCAATGTAACCGGTTCCCGACAGGTAGCTGACATGGCTGTGGAATATGGCGCAGAAAAAATGATTATGGTTTCTACAGATAAAGCCGTGAATCCTACCAATGTAATGGGTTGCTCCAAACGTTTGGCAGAAATCTATGTACAGAGTTTGGGATGTGCTATTCGTGAAGGGAAAGTGAAAGGTCATACCAAATTCATCACGACACGTTTCGGAAATGTATTGGGCAGTAATGGTTCTGTCATTCCTCGTTTTAGGGAACAAATTGAGAATGGCGGTCCTGTCACTGTTACTCATCCTGATATCATCCGTTTCTTCATGACTATTCCTGAAGCTTGCCGCTTGGTGATGGAGGCTGCTACTATGGGAGAGGGCAATGAGATCTTTGTTTTTGAAATGGGCAAAGCTGTGAAGATTGTTGATTTGGCTACCCGTATGATTGAATTGGCGGGTTATCGTCCGGGGGAAGACATCAAGATCGAATTTACAGGATTACGTCCGGGTGAAAAGCTTTATGAAGAGGTGTTGAGCGATAAAGAAAATACAATACCTACCGAAAACAAGAAAATTATGATAGCTAAAGTACGTCGGTATGAATATGCAGATATCCTTGATACTTATGCAGAGTTTGAGAAGTTGTCGCGTACGGTAAAGATTATGGATACCGTGCGGTTGATGAAGAAAGTCGTGCCGGAATTTAAGTCAAAGAATTCTCCGAAATTTGAGAGGTTGGATAAGGAATAATAAATTTAATAATTTTATGAATAAATCATTTTACATGTATATGAGTATGCAAGGTATGGGACGTAATGTGTTTGCCTGTCTGATTGCAATATTTCTGCTCGCGTCTTGTCAGTCATACAAAAAGGTTCCTTACTTGCAGGATGTGGAAGTTGTGGAACAGACCGTCCAACAGGAAAATTTGTATGATGCCAAGATAATGCCTAAAGACCTGCTTACTATTGTGGTTTCATGTACCAGTCCCGAGTTGGCTATTCCATTCAATCTGACGGTAGCTAGTCCTGCTAGTGTGGCTGCTGGAAATTCGCAGTTGAGTGTCCAGCCGGTTCTGCAACCTTATTTGGTGGATAATGAAGGAAAGATCAATTTTCCGGTTTTAGGCGAATTAAAGGTGGGCGGTTTGACAAAGAAAGAGGCAGAACAATTAATTATAGAAAAGTTGAAACCTTATATCAAGGAGACTCCGATAGTAACCGTCCGCATGGTAAACTATAAAATTTCTGTACTGGGTGAAGTTGCACGTCCCGGTACCTTTACCATCAATAATGAGAAGGTGAATCTGTTGGAAGCCTTGGCCATGGCGGGTGATATGACTGTCTGGGGGCTTCGTGATAATGTAAAACTGATTCGTGAAGGTGCTGACGGCAAACAGCAGATTATAACGCTGGATCTGAACAGTGCGGAAACCATTCTTTCCCCTTATTATTGGTTGCAGCAGAATGATATTGTTTATGTGACTCCGAACAAGGCGAAAGCGCGTAACTCTGATATCGGTAACAGTACAAGCCTTTGGTTCTCAGCCACCTCTATCTTGGTGTCATTGGCAAGTTTATTAGTAACAATCTTCAAATAGTATCACTGTATGGTTGAGGAAAAAAAGGAAAAGTGTATGGAACATTCTGAAGAGCAGGTTAATATTCAGGAAATTTTTTTCCGTTGTCTGGTTCACTGGCCTTGGTTTGTGTTTTCAGTAATTGTATGTATCGCCTGTGCGTGGGGATACCTGCGACTGACAACGCCCGTTTATAATATTTCCGCCACAGTCTTGATTAAGGATGATAAGAAAGGCGGTGGTACAAGTATGTCTTCCGAACTGGAAAGGATGGGTTTGGACGGTTTTGTCTCTTCGTCCGGTAATGTCGATAATGAAATCGAAGTGCTCCGTTCGAAGTCTTTGTCCGGAGAGGTGGTAAACAATTTAGGACTGTTTGTTACCTATGTGGATGAAGACGAGTTCCCGAAAAAGGAACTTTATCAGACCTCTCCCGTATTGGTGAGCCTTACTCCGCAGGAGGCAGACAAGCTTCCTGGCAGGATGGAAGTCGCCATGACTCTTCAACCGACAGGTGTGATGGATGTACAAATGAAAGTGGGTGATAAAGAATACCGGAGACAATTTGAAAAATTACCTGCTGTATTCCCGACAGATGAGGGTACGGTCGCATTTTTCGCAAATAATGATACCTTGTCTGCTGTTCGTCCGGAAAACGTGACGAAAGAACGTCATATTACGGCTTTCATTAACCGTCCTTTCTCTGTAGCAAAAGGATATGCCAGCTCCTTGTCGATAGCTCCCACTTCAAAAACGACTTCTGTTGTTGTCATTTCATTGAAGAATACCAATCCCCGTCGTGGTAAGGATTTTATCAATAAACTGCTTGAGATGTACAACATCAATGCGAATAATGACAAGAATGAAGTGGCCCAGAAAACGGCAGAGTTTATAGATGAACGTATCGGTATTATTTCCAAAGAGTTGGGCAGTACTGAGCAAGATCTGGAAAATTTCAAACGTACAGCAGGTATTACGGATTTGAGTAGCGAGGCGCAGATCGCCTTGACGGGTAATGCGGAATACGAAAAGAAACGTGTGGAGAATCAGACTCAGATCAACCTTATTGTTGATTTGCAAAAATACCTTCAGGGTGATGAATATGAAGTGTTGCCTGCCAATGTCGGTTTGCAGGATGGTGGCCTGGTTGGAGCAATCTCGCGTTATAATGAGATGCTGATTGAACGCAACCGTCTGTTACGTACCTCAACGGAAAGTAACCCGGCGATTGTCAACCTTAATACCAGTATTCGTGCTATGCGTAGCAATGTGCAGGCCACTTTGGATGCTACCTTGAAAGGATTACAGATTACTAAAGCTGATTTGGATCGTGAAGCGAGTCGTTATTCCCGTCGTATCAGTGACGCCCCAACTCAGGAACGCCAGTTTGTAAGCATTGCCCGCCAGCAGGAAATCAAATCGGGACTGTATCTAATGCTGCTTCAGAAACGTGAGGAGAATGCTATAACTTTGGCAGCTACGGCAAATAATGCCCAGATAATTGATGCAGCGATTGCTGATGACAATCCCGTTTCCCCTAAAAGGATGATGGTCTATCTGGTTGCTTTGTTTTTGGGAATGGGAATCCCGGTAGGTATCATCTATCTGATAGGCTTGACCAAATTCAAGATTGAAGGACGTGCCGATATAGAAAAATTGACTTCACTTCCGGTTGTCGGTGATATTCCATTGGCGGATGAGAAATCCGGTTCAATTGCGGTCTTTGAGAATCAGAACAACCTGATGAGCGAGACTTTCCGTAATGTTCGTACCAATCTTCAGTTTATGCTTGAAAGAGATAAGAACGTAATTTTAGTAACTTCTACTATCAGTGGTGAAGGTAAGTCTTTTATTTCCGCCAATTTAGCAGTTAGCCTTTCTTTGTTAGGTAAGAAAGTCGTAATCGTTGGCCTTGACATTCGCAAGCCCGGTCTGAACAAAGTGTTCAATATCCCCAAGAAAGAGCATGGTATTACTCAGTTCCTGACTAACCCGAGTATGAACTTGATGGATCTGGTTCAACCTTCGGATATCAATAGAAATCTTTTTATTCTTCCGGGTGGAGCAGTTCCGCCCAATCCAACGGAATTATTGGCCCGTGACGGATTGGAGAAAGCCATCGAAACATTGAAGACTAACTTTGATTATGTGATTCTGGATACCGCTCCTGTTGGTATGGTAACCGATACTTTGCTGATAGGTCGTACCGCTGATTTATCGGTATACGTATGCCGTGCTGATTATACCCGTAAGGCAGAGTTTACTTTGATTAATGAACTTTCTGAAAATAAAAAGTTACCTAATCTCTGTATTGCCATTAACGGTTTGGATCTTCAGAAAAAGAAGTACGGCTATTATTATGGTTATGGTAAATACGGCAAGTATTACGGCTATGGCAAGCGTTATGGTTATGGCTACGGTTATGGAGAAAAACATGCTGGTCAGAAGGGTAAATAAACTACTATTGATAAACCCAAATCAAACATAATATGCGTGATTTCAAAGACATTCGGGTCGCAGTAGCCGGAACCGGCTATGTGGGACTGAGCATAGCGACGCTGCTATCACAACATCATCATGTAACCGCTGTGGATGTAATCCCGGAAAAAGTGGAGAAACTGAACAATAAGGTTTCCCCTATCCAGGATGATTATATCGAGAAATATCTGGCAGAAAAGCCGCTTGACCTTGTAGCCACTTTGGACGGGAGAGCAGCCTACGCTGACGCTGACTTTGTGGTAATAGCCGCTCCTACAAACTATGACCCGGTAAAGAATTATTTCGATACGAGCCGTGTGGAGGAGGTTATCGACCTTGTGCTTGAGGTGAATCCCGATGCCGTAATGGTCATTAAGTCAACGATTCCTGTGGGTTATACCCGTAACCTTTATGTAAAGTACGCCCAAAAAGGAGTAAAGAAGTTCAACCTGCTGTTCTCACCGGAGTTCCTTCGTGAAAGCAAGGCTCTTTATGACAACCTTTATCCGAGCCGTATCATCGTAGGTTATCCGAAGATCATCGACCGTCTGGAGTTTGTCGAAGAAAATAAAGCAATAGATTCTGTAACAGATGTTGAGATGTTGGAGGAAGCAGCCAAAATATTTGCTGCCCTCTTGCAGGAAGGGGCTATCAAAGAAAACATTGACACGCTCTTCATGGGCATAAAAGAGGCGGAAGCAGTCAAGCTCTTCGCCAACACCTACCTGGCTCTCCGTGTCAGCTACTTTAACGAACTTGATACATACGCTGAAATTAAGGGATTGGACAGTAAAGCGATCATTGAGGGCGTAGGTCTTGACCCACGTATCGGGACACATTACAACAATCCTTCATTCGGTTATGGTGGCTACTGCCTACCTAAAGACACCAAACAACTTCTTGCCAACTATCAGGATGTCCCCCAAAATATGATGTCCGCTATTGTGGAATCAAACAAGACCCGTAAGGATTATATAGCCGATGCAGTACTCCGTATGGCGGGGTGGTATGGCTATTTAGAAAATAACGAATACAATTATTCTGATTCCTCCAATCAACCTCCAATTGTTGGTGTGTATCGTTTGACGATGAAGTCAAATTCAGATAATTTTCGTCAGTCTGCTATTCAGGGAATTATGAAGCGTATAAAGGCTAAGGGGGCAGAAGTCATTATCTATGAGCCTACGCTTGAAAATGGCACATTGTTCTTTGGTAGCAGGGTTGTGAATAACTTAGAGGAATTCAAGGAAAGTAGTCGTGTAATTATTGCTAATCGCTATGATACTTGTCTCGATAATGTGAAAAACAAGGTTTATACACGAGATATTTTTGGAGAAGATTAAATAAATGAAAAATAGATGGCTATGAGTATTTTTACAGATAAAACCCTTATGATTACTGGTGGAACTGGTTCGTTCGGTAACGCGGTATTGAATCGTTTTCTTCGTACTGATATCGGTGAGATTCGTATCTTTAGTCGCGACGAGAAGAAGCAGGACGATATGCGTCATGAATATCAGTCAAAATATCCTGATGTCGCCCACAAGATAAAGTTCTTTATTGGTGATGTGCGCAATCTTCAGTCTTGTCGCAATGCAATGCCTGGAGTAGATTATATTTTTCATGCAGCTGCCCTCAAGCAAGTTCCGTCTTGTGAATTCTTCCCAATGGAGGCAGTAAAAACCAATGTTATTGGTACTGACAATGTGTTGACTGCAGCTATTGAGGCAAAAGTTGGTGCAGTCATCTGTTTGTCAACAGATAAAGCGGCGTACCCAATCAATGCGATGGGTATTACTAAAGCAATCGAGGAAAAAATAGCAGTGGCAAAAAGCCGTTATTCCGGTAAGACAAAGATTTGTTGTACACGTTATGGCAATGTAATGTGTTCTCGTGGTTCTGTGATACCACTTTGGATAGAGCAAATTCGTAATGGTAATCCTATTACTTTGACTGAACCTAAGATGACACGTTTTATTATGTCATTGGAAGAAGCTGTTGATCTTGTACTTTTTGCTTTTGAACATGGCAAAAATGGTGATATTCTCGTACAGAAGGCTCCTGCTTGCACTATTCAGACTCAGGCTGAGGCTGTATGTGAACTTTTCGGTGGCAAGAAAGATGATATTAAAGTGATTGGTATTCGTCATGGTGAGAAGATGTATGAAACACTTTTGACAAATGAGGAATGTGCTAAGGCAGAGGATATGGGTAATTTCTACCGTGTACCGGCTGACAATCGTGGTTTGAATTATGATAAGTTTTTCAAAGAAGGAGAGATAGAACGCAACATCATCTCTGAGTTCAATTCAAACAATACACGTATACTTACAGTTGAGGAGACCAAGACGAAAATAGCTGCTCTTGAGTATATCCAGAAGGAACTCTCCGGTGAAGGTAACTTTGTTCAGTAAGAAAATACCAAAGATTTATGAAGATATTGGTAACAGGGGCTAAAGGTTTTGTGGGACGAAACCTTTGCTCCCAACTTAATAACATAAAAGAAGGTAAGGCTAGCTTGTATAAAGATGTACAGGTAGATAATGTTTTTGAGTATGATCTCGGAAACACTAAGGAAGAGCTCGACCACTACTGCGCAGAGGCTGATTTCGTTTTCAATCTCGCAGGTGTCAATCGTCCACAGAATCAGGAAGAGTTTATGAAAGGCAATTTTGGCTTTGCCACCACTCTTCTTGATACGTTGAAAGCACATAAGAATGCTTGTCCTGTAATGCTCTCATCCTCAGTTCAGGCTTCTCTTACTGGGCGTTTTGGCAACTCTGAGTATGGTCGTAGTAAGAAAGCTGGTGAAGAACTTTTCTTTCAGTATGGTCATGAAGTGGGAGCAAGAATGCTTATCTATCGTTTTCCGAACCTTTTTGGGAAATGGTGTCGCCCTAACTATAATAGTGCTATCGCCACTTTTTGCAACAATATTGCCAACGACCTCCCTATTCAGGTTAATGACCGTAATGTTGAAATGGAACTTCTTTATATTGATGATCTTGTTGATGAAATGATTTCCGCCCTCGTAGGTAAGGAACATCGTTGTGAGTTTGAGGGACTTAAGGTTATTCCAACTGTCGAAGGTCACTATTGTTACTGCCCTGTTACTCACAAGACGACTCTCGGAGAGATTATAGACATAATTAATGAGTGTGCGGCATCTGTCAGTCCGGCAGGAGGCAAGGCCCTGACTGCATTGGCTTTACCGCAAGGTAGCCTTGAATACAAACTTATGACTACCTATCTTAGTTACCTTCCAAAAGAGAAAGCTGTTATTGATTTTAAGATGAATGTAGATCAGCGGGGTTCCTTTACTGAACTTATCCATACCCTTAATAACGGTCAGGTCAGCATCAATATCAGCAAACCGGGAATCATCAAAGGTGAACATTGGCATCACAGCAAGTGGGAAACTTTTATTGTTGTAGCAGGGCATGGACTTATCCAACTCCGTAAGGAAGGAACAGACGAAGTATGGAACTGTGAAGTGAGTGGTAATAGGATTCAGGCAGTTCATATGCTTCCTGGATATACCCACAATATTATAAACTTAAGTGAAACCGAAGACTTGGTGACCGTAATGTACTGCAATGAAGTTTTCAATCCCGATCGCGCAGACACCTACTTTGATCCAGTTGAAAAGAAATAACATAATGGAGAACAAATTTCCTAAATTTGATTATAGCGATATAAAGTGGCAGGGGAATGGTAAATTGAAACTTATCATAGTTGTTGGTACTCGTCCTGAGATTATCCGTCTTGCCGCTGTTATCAACAAGTGCCGCAAGTACTTTGATGTAATTTTGGCTCACACCGGACAGAACTACGATTACAACCTCAATGGCATTTTTTTTAAGGATCTCAAACTGAAAGATCCCGAAGTCTACATGGATGCTGTTGGCGACGATCTTGGTGCCACCTGCGGTAATATTATCAATTGCAGTTACAAACTGTTTAATCAAACTAAGCCCGACGCTGTCTTGGTACTTGGTGACACTAACTCTTGTTTGAGTGTAATAGGTGCCAAGCGTTTACATATTCCAATTTTCCATATGGAAGCAGGTAACCGTTGCAAGGATGAATGTCTTCCCGAAGAGACAAACCGCCGTATCGTAGATATCATTTCTGATGTCAATATGGCTTATTCCGAGCACGCTCGTCGTTATCTTGCAGAGTGTGGGCTTCCTCGTGAGCGTACCTATGTTACCGGTTCACCGATGGCGGAAGTACTTCATAAGAATTTGGCTGAGATTGAGGCGTCAGATGTTCACCAACGTCTTGGACTTGAGAAAGGAAAATACATCCTGCTTTCAGCCCATCGCGAGGAGAATATTGATACGGAGAAGAACTTTACTTCTCTTTTTACTGCCATTAATAGAATGGCAGAGAAATATGATATGCCTATTCTCTATTCTTGTCACCCACGTTCTCGTAATAGACTGGTGGCATCAGGTTTCCAACTTGATAAGCGTGTTATTCAGCAAGAACCTCTTGGTTTTCATGATTATAATTGTCTCCAAATGAATGCCTTTGCTGTGGTATCGGATTCTGGTACTCTTCCTGAGGAAAGTAGCTTTTTCACTTCAGTTGGTTATCCTTTTCCTGCTATCTGTATTCGAACTTCAACAGAACGTCCTGAAGCCTTGGATAAGGCATGTTTTATACTTTCTGGTATTGATACTGAGGGGCTGCTTCAGAGTGTAGATTTGGCTGTTGAACTCACTAAGGACGGCCAACATGGTATTCCGGTACCGAATTACGTTGACGAAAATGTTTCAACGAAGGTGGTGAAGATCATTCAGAGTTATGTAGGAGTAGTGAATAAAATGGTTTGGCGAAAATCTTAATTGAATCACTATTCTTTTATACATTACGTTTTACGTTTTGACAAAGTTTGAATAAACAAATAATATGAAAAAAAAATAATGTTAATCTTCGGAACACGACCAGAGGCAATTAAAATGTGTCCTCTTGTCAAAGAGTTTCAGAAGAGGAATAATGAATTTGAAACAATCGTATGTGTAACAGGCCAGCATCGTGAAATGCTTGACCAGGTTCTTAATCTTTTTGACGTGAAGCCTGATTATGACTTGAATATCATGAAGCAGGGCCAAGATCTGACTGATGTGACTGCACGTGTTCTTACAGGTCTTCGTGATGTGTTCAAAGAATGTCATCCTGATGTAGTACTTGTACATGGTGACACCACTACTTCTACGGCAGGTGCACTTGCTGCGTTTTATGCACAGATTCCTGTGGGGCATGTAGAGGCAGGTCTTCGTACTCATAATATTTACAGTCCATGGCCGGAAGAGATGAACCGCCAGATTACTGGGCGTATCGCTACCTACAATTTCTCTCCAACTCCTCTCTCTGAGAAAAATCTTCTTGAAGAAAAGGCCCAAGGTAACATTTATGTAACAGGTAATACTGTTATTGATGCTCTTCACATGGTAGTAAATAGGCTCAAGAAAGATGAGATTCTTGCAAAGAAGCAAGATGATATACTTATGTGTGCCGGTTATAATGTAACTCGTCTTACCGATTGCCGTAAACTTGTACTTATCACTGGGCACAGAAGAGAAAATTTTGGTGACGGATTTATTCGTATGGTTACTGCTATGAAAGATCTCTCTGAGAAGTATCCTGAGATTGATTTCGTATATCCTATGCATCTCAATCCTAACGTACGTAAGCCTATACACGAAGTATTTGGTGAAGAACTCACTCGGTCAAATTTTTTTTTCATCGAACCGCTACAGTATCTCGAGTTTGTATATCTCATGAGCAAAGCTGCTATTGTTCTCACTGATTCAGGCGGAATTCAGGAAGAGGCTCCAGGACTTGGTAAACCGGTACTCGTAATGCGCGATACCACTGAACGTCCTGAAGCTCTAGCTTCTGGTACCGTTCATCTTGTTGGTACAGATTACGACAAGATCATGAACGAGGTTAGCACTCTTCTTGATGATACAGTAGCATATGAAGCAATGAGTAAAGCCGTTAATCCTTATGGTGACGGACAGGCTTGTCGCAGAATTGCAGACGTACTTGCAGACAAGGAGATTGAACGTTATGAAGTCTGCTAATCTTATTCTAATAATAGAGAAAACAAATAGAAAAAAAATATTAAAATCAAACTTATGATTAATGTAATAGGATTGGGGTATATCGGGCTTCCGACTGCCCTCATGATGGCTTCTCATGGAGTTGATGTCATTGGTACTGACTATAATAAGCAACTTGTTGAAACACTCAATGCTGGTCGTACTACTTTTAAAGAGAATGGTCTTGATGAACTTTTTCAAAATGCTCTCAAAGCTGGCATTAAGTTTACTACAGAGTACCAGAAAACAGACATGTACATTGTGTCGGTTCCTACTCCATATGACAAATTTTCAAAGAAAGTTGATGCTTGCTATGTAGTGGCTGCCGTTAAGGAAGTAATGAAAGTTTGTCCCAAGGGAGCAACTGTAGTTATTGAATCAACAGTTAGCCCTGGTACCATTGATCGCTATGTACGCCCAGTTATTGAAGAAAATGGGTTTAATATAGGTGAAGATATTAACCTTGTACATGCTCCTGAACGTATTATTCCTGGTAATATGGTTTACGAACTTCTTCATAATAATCGCACTGTTGGTGCAGATTCTCACGAAATTGGTGAAAAAGTAAAAAAGTATTATGCGAGCTTCTGTCAAGGTGATATTGTTGTTACTGATATTCGTACAGCGGAGATGACTAAGGTCGTTGAAAATACTTTTCGTGCTGTCAACATCGCTTTTGCTAATGAGCTTGCACGGATATGTCGTCATGATAATATGGACGTTTACGAGATCATTCGTATCTGTAATATGCACCCTCGCGTAAATATTCTTCAACCAGGTCCTGGTGTAGGTGGGCATTGTATCTCTGTTGATCCTTGGTTTCTTGTTGGAGACTATCCGCAACTAGCTAAAGTTATTGACGAATCTATGAAGACTAACGATTCACAGCCTACTTTCGTCTTAAATCGCATCTATGAGATTATGAAAGAGAATGGTATTACTGATAATCGTAAGGTAGGTCTTTATGGCCTCACTTATAAAGAGAATGTTGATGATTATCGTGAGTCACCTGCTCTTCAAATGTTAGAGGCTCAGGAACGTCATCTAGCACGTCCACTTCGTTGTTATGATCCGTTCCTTGAGAACCATAAGATTGCTGATAACCAATACAGTAATTTTGATGAGTTTTTGGATGATATAGAGATGGTAGTTATTCTTGTTAAGCATGACCACATCAAACTGAACTGGGATAAACTTAAAGGGAAAGTAATTCTTGATTGTTGTAATATTTGTCCGCTGGCGGGAAGATACCATATCTAATTAAAAAAGGATACTAATTGGATAATACTATTCATATTGTTCAATTAGTTTCTTTTAGATATGAATAGGTAGGTTAGAATAAAAAAGGGAAGATAATATTTTAACAAATGAAATAGTTAGAATATTTTTAATCAGTATTTTGTAATAGAAATGAATTTTGTAAAGAGAATTATTAAAGTATTAATTCCTTTCTACTCTTCATATGTTAAGGTTGCAAGTTCGGGAGTACATAATGTGTCTTATTGGAACTATGTAAGATTTAGACTAACAGGTAATTGTAGCAAAGCGGGATATTATCCGGTACATCCGACATGTACAATTGCAAATGCAAGAAAAGTCTATGTAGGTTGTAATGCAACAATAGCACGACCTGGGTGCTACATTCAGGGAGCAGGCACAGTTTATATTGGAGACTATGTTCAATTCGGGCCGAATGTGGGAATCCTTAGTGCAAACCATGACATTTATGATCAAAGGAAATATAATGCGGCACCGATAACAATAGGAGATTACTCTTGGATTGGTATGAATAGTGTTGTCACAGCGGGTGTCATCCTGGGACCGAGGACGATTGTGGCAGCTGGTGCAGTAGTAACCAAAAGTTTTCCTGAAGGTTTTTGCATATTGGCTGGAGTACCTGCTAAAATAGTGAAATATCTTGATAAGGACAGTTTTCGACCTTGGCATTTAGAAAATGAATATTATGGATATATACCGAAAGAAGAATTCGAATCTGTTAGAAAGAAATACTTAGATATATAAATGTCACAAGAGCAGACTTCAAATTCCAAACAAGCAGTTTGGATAGCCATAGGTGGTTTCTTTTCATTTATTGTAGGTATCGTTAGTCCGATGATTTTGAGCCGATTCTTCGACAAAGGAGATTACGGAACCTATAAGCAAGTGATGTATGTGTATAATACCCTTCTTGCTGTTTTTACACTTGGTCTGCCTAAGGCATATGCATATTTTTTGCCAAAATTCGCAATAGAGTATTCAAAAGATATTATTTCCAAGGTGACGAAAATTTTCTTTATTCTGGGAGCAGTATTTTCTTTTTTTCTTCTGTGTTTTGCAGGACCTATTGCATTAGTAATGAATAATCCGGATCTGAAGATGGCTTTGATAGTGTTTTCTCCAACACCATTCCTTTTGTTGCCTACTATGGGACTAGATGCAATTTATGCATCATTTCGCAAAACTAAATATTTAACATATTATACAATTGCCACAAGAATACTTATTATCATTTGTATCGTTTTGCCAGTGATAATATTCTCTGGAAACTATATACATGCGATTATTGGATTTGATGTTGCTTCTCTGATTACATTCTTTTTTGCACTTTATCTGAAGTCATGGCCTGTAAAAGAGGTAGAACATTTGAAGTCATCTTTGACCTATAAACAAGTCTTTAAGTTTGCACTTCCGCTTTTATATGCGTCATTATGGGGAGTAATACCTTCTTCTGCAAACCAATTCTTTATTAGTAGATATTTTGGAAACGAAACCTTTGCAGAATTTTCAAACGGATTTATGGAACTTCCATTTGTCGGAATGATTTTGGGGTCGATCTCCACCGTTCTTTTACCTGTATTTTCAGGCATGGACAAGGGAGAAGGTATGGAAAATGAGACTCTTAATATTTGGAATTCTGCTCTTTTGAAATCAGCAAAGCTTATTTTCCCGATATTGATATTTAGTGTATTCTTCGCAAGACCGATAATGACCTGTATGTATGGAGATATGTATGCTCAATCATCGATTTACTTTGTTATTAAGAATTTGAGCGGACTTTTTTATATTATTCCATTTTACCCGATTATTCTTGCTATCGGTAAGACTAGTGCATATGCGAATGTGCATATGGTTGCAGCATTTGTTATTGTGATTGCTGAATACATTGTTTGTACAATATGTGATTCTGCTGTATATGTTGCGATTACTTCAGAGTTGTGCCTATTATTTAAAATATGGCTTTTGATGAGAGTTATTGTAAGCTATGCACATAAGAAGATTACAGATTTGATTCCACCAAAACCAATGCTAATATTAACTATTATTTCAGTGTTGGCTTGTGTTCCTCCGTTCCTTTTTATTCGTTTTGTAGAAATGAACAAATTTGCAACACTTTTCCTAAGCTTTGGGTTATTTTTGATTGATTACTATATCCTGTGCTGGATTAGTAAAGTTACTTATAGGGATATTGTTAGCGGATTTTTGAGAAAAGGTTCAAGATTAGCGTCTGTAATAAAAATTCTCCCTTAGTTTCTTAGTAATTCATAAGTAGAGATGATAAGAAATGATAAAATAATAAGGAACAAACTCCTATTATTTATTCTCAATCCATTTATTTTGGCGATTACCTCGCTGAAAGATATAAGGGATGGAGTTTCACATAAGTTCCTATATGCTTGGTTTCTTATATTTGGGATTGGTTTTTGTGCCATAAGTGAAGCTGCCGATTCGTTTAGATATGTTGAAGAATTCATGATTGAGCATAATTATACATGGTCCCAATACATGATGGAAATCAACGAGTACTTCACTTTTGAGTCGAATATCAAGGATATATATACATTGACAGTGAATTTTTTTGTCGGACGATTTACAAATAACTACCATTGGACGTATTTTATATATGCTGCGGTATTTGGATTCTTTTATATTAAGTCGCTGAAGATTTTTTTGCGTTACAATAATGTTAGTAACAACATTGTTTTCTATGCGTTGCTATTCATGTTTTGCTATAGTAATCCAATTTATAATATTAATGGTGTTCGCTTTTGGACAGCTGCTTGGATAGGAGTTTATGTGGCACTCAGTGTATTTGTAGACAAGAACTATAAAAAATTACCCTTGTTAATATTGCTACCTTTGGTTCATGGAACTTCTGTTATTTGGGTGGCGATAATGGCGATTGCTTTGTTACTTAATCGGTTTCAGACTATTACGATTGGACTTTTCATTGTTTCTTCATTTGTCTCAGCTGTATCCTATCTTAATATTCTGAATGATTATTCCTATTTGCTGCCTCAATTTTTGCAGAATCAAATATGGTCATATACTGAGTCAGAGATGGCACAGGGAAGATTAAGTGGCATAAGTGAATATGGAAAGGCTTATGCAGACTTCTTAATAGCATTACCTGGGTATTTTCAGATACTGTTGTCTTATTTGCTCATCCTCAATCGTAAGGAAATTAATCGGGATAAGCGTGCAGGACATGTTTTGACTATTATGCTTGCATTGGCTGCTATAACCAACTTTCTTTCCGGTGTTCCTTCAATGGGTAGATTTAAAGCATTAGTAACTCCTATGTTGGTGATAGTGTGGGCTTACAACTATAGGAGTTTAAAAAAATACGATAAATACTTTAATGTAGTACCTTTCATTTATGCCTATTCTCTTCTTTATTGGTGTAGACGAATGAGTGCAATTTCTGAATTATATTTGTATATTTTCCCAGCTCCATTAACTGTAATCAAATATCTTTTCTTATGAAAATCTTAATAATATCAAATCATGCATATCCTGCGCAGGGACCTCGTGCATTTCGCACTACGGAATTGTCTGAGCAACTTGTAAAAATGGGACATGAGGTTGTTCTCTATACAGTTCAAGGAAAATATGACTATACACAGTATGAGAAAGAGACTGGTGTGAAGAGGAGGGACATTAACCCTAGGTTTGCAACTTCCGCAGATGATGAGACACATAGATACAACCTCTTTGACAAATTCATGTACCATTTTTTTCACCGTCTACTCATGTGGCCGCAGTGTGAATTTCATTATGCTGTAGGTAAAATTATTAAGGAGAATCCGAATATGGATATGTTGATTACTATTGCCTATCCTCATTCTATTCATAGTGGTGCGGCACGAGCTAAGAAACATTATTCAGAGGTTTTCCCGAAAATATGGATTTGTGACTGTGGTGATCCTTTTATGCTTAATCCATTTATTAAGGCCCCAAAGTTTATGAAATATTTTGAAGATATGTGGTGTTCGATGTGTGACTATATTGCTGTTCCTACAAAAGAGAGTTATAAGGGATATTATGAGCAGTATTGGGATAAAATTCGAGTGATACCTCAAGGCTTTGATTTTTCAAAGACTCCTATTAAAGAATATAAAAAAAATGACGTACCAACTTTCCTTTTTATGGGTTCAATTTATCCGGGAGTTCGTGATCCTCATGCATTTATGGACTATCTACTGGAGTTTGATAAGCCATATAAGTTTATCATGATGATGCGTACACCCCTTGAAATGAAATATGTGAAAGAATCTAATGGTCAGATAGAGTATATTACAGGTAAGGGACGTAAGGATGTAGTATGGGAGTGTAGCAAAGCAGACTTCCTTATCAATATTACTAACCCATCTAACGTACAGACACCTAGTAAACTAATCGATTATGGAATCGCAGGCCGTCCTATCCTTGATGTGCCTAATGAATTCTCAGATCCTTCACTCTTCTTGAGTTTCTATGAAGGAGATTATTCAAGACAGCATAATATTGATTTTTTGGATGATTATCGAATCGAAAATGTCGCTCGTCAGTTTGTAGAATTAGCATAATAATTAGTTATGAAAATATACGGAAAAACTATTCGATTAAGCCAATTATTCTTTTTGGCTGTCTACTATGGTTTTGCTCAGTATTTACCAGATTCCTATTGTATTGTTAGACCATTGGGGAGAGGAAGTAATTGGGTACGAGTATTTTGTGTTAAACGTATTTTTAAGAAATGCGGGCATATTAGAACTATTAACCGAAAAGTTCACTTTGCATCGGGTCGTAATATTGAAATGGGTGATGAATCTGGGATAGGAGCAAATACTTCTATTCCAGGAGATACTGTTATTGGAAGCCATGTTATTCTGAGTCGAAATTGTTTTATCCTTGATAAGAATCATATTTTTGAAAGGACTGATGTTCCATTAAATGATCAAGGTTGTTATCCTCCGAAAAAGACTATTATCGAAGATGATTGCTGGATAGGAATGAATACGCTGATAACTCCTGGACGTCACATATCGAAAGGAACAATTGTTGGAATGGGATCGGTTGTTACAAAAGATTATCCGCCTTATTCCATAATTGGGGGAGCTCCTGCTAAGTTGATCCGAAATCGTTTGGCAAAATAATGAAAATTCAGTTATATCATGAGAAATGAATATCAAGAGAATGTTGTGCTTGATTTTTTATTATGATAGTATCAGGGGGATTTGATTATGGTTTAGTTTCCAACACTTTTCGTGGAAAACTATGAATAAAATTCTATGATAGATATTTGTATATAGAATAGAAGCAATATTTGAAGATTTATGAAAATACTATTAGCAACCTCATCTGTGACCCCGAATGCAGGAATACCATCTTTCAATAGAGAATTGTGTAGTCTTTTGAATGAAGAGAACGAGGTTCATCTATTGGTTGATGAGAATATTGAATCGTATCAGGGGTATGTGAGGACATATTCTACATATGGAATTAATATTTATAATTTCGGTGATGCTTCAAATATTTTAAGTAAATTATTGATTGAGAATTATGATGTGATAATTAATAGTAATTCTCATATTATGTCTTTATTGGCTGCATTCATAGATAATAAAACACGGTTGATTACAGTATCACATTCTTTAGGAACAATGGATTGTGATAATGCTGCATTTAACAATGATTATATTGACAATATTATCGCTTTATCTAGCAGTTGTAAGGATTATATAAGCCGTCGTTTCGGAATAAAGAATAATGATAAAATTAAGGTTGTATTTAACTCTGTGGCTGATAATCCAGATTCGGCAGCTAAAAGACAAGAGAAAATGGTTGCTGAAAAGATCAAGATTGTTTTTGCTGGTGGATCTGCTGCTAGTAAGTCTCCAGATGTAGTCATACCAATTGTTAATGAACTGTGTAAATCAAATTTACTTTTTGAGTTTTATTGGTTGGGCATTACGACTCCTCCGTTTAAGAAGTTCCAGCCTTTCAAAGATATTCGTTTGATATTACCGAATGATGAAAGAGTAATAGTCACTGGGCTTATACCTCAACAGCAAGCTGCTGAAATCATTGCTTCTTGTAATGTATTTCTTGCTCCTTCTCGTAGGGAGGGATTTCCAATGGCTTTATTAGAAGCAATGAGAATAGGATGTATTCCAATTGTGTCTGATTTCAAGATAGCTAATCAAGAGATTATTCGGAATGGAATTAATGGTTTCATTATTTCACACAAGGATGTTAAAGGCTTTGTTGATAGACTGTCAGATATCATTGAAAATCATGCAAACTATAAGAATGTTTATGAGGGCTCATATAAGACTTTTGTTGAAGAGTTAAGTTTCCCTATATGGAGAAAATGTATCTATTCTATCATTTCAGGAGGTGCTTTATATCATAAACAAAGACGAGTAATGAAAAAGTATGCTTATAAAGCTGTTGTGAGTCAGTTTAAATTACTAGACAAATACAATCTTATAGAAAACTATATGACAGAAGTGTTGCCATGTGCAATCAAATTTTACAAGTATTACAAAAATAAATAATTATGCCAGTAGTAGAAGATAAAGGCAATTGGAGAAGCCGGTTTAATTCTTGGTTAGGCGATTTTGTCGCTAATGTGTTAGGTCAGCGTGTGAACTATACAATGCGTTATTATAGCCATCGTCATCATTTACCAAATTTCAAACACCCGAAAGATCTGTCAGAAAGAATACTCTCTGCAATGCTTTCTAAGGATTTTTTGAAATATGCAGACTATGCTGACAAGGTAAAGGTGCGTGAGTATGTTAAGGCTAAGGGGCTTGAGGATATTCTTCTCAAACAATATGGTGCTTGGGAGAATGCCAATCAGATCCCGTTTGATCAGCTTCCTGATCACTTTATCTTGAAGGCTAATAACGGTAGTGGAGGACACTACATCTGTACCGACAAATTAAAGATGAACATTCCTGTTGTCATTAAGGAAATGAATGCAACTCTTGAAGGAGCATCACATCTTCGTAATACCGAACCTCATTATTGTGCTATTAAGCCAATGATTTTAGCAGAGGAACTGATGGGTGATGGCTCTGTTCTTCCTACTGACTATAAGTTTCATTGTATCAAGGGTAAGGTGGCAGATGTTTTTGTTGTTTGCGAACGCGAGTCTGGAGCAAAGTACTGTACACTAGATACCAGTTGGCAACAGCTTCCTTACACCAAACCAGAGTTTATGCCTGCAAGTATTCCTCCTAAACCTGAGCATTTGAAGGAAATGGTAATTCTAGCAGAGAAGCTTTCCAGTGATTTTGAATTTGTCAGAGTTGATCTCTATGATTTCAACGGTAAAATCTATTTTGGTGAGTTGACTTTCAGCCCTTGGGGTGGTATCATGAACTCATATTCTAATGAGGGTGTGGAAATTCTTGGTAGAAAATTTGACGAATAATACTTGATATGAAGTTTGTTATCTGTGGCGATTTCGTAAGCCAAGACCCAAAGAGAATACAAGTTGATCAACGTCTGCTGAATTTACTCAAGAGTGCAGATTATGTAGCTGTCAATTTTGAAGCTCCAGTTAGAGGTGTGGGAAAAACTATATATAAGAGTGGGCCTGCGTTGACTCAGTCTCTAGATTCTCCTGCGTTTATCGAGAACCTTGGAGCTAACATCATTATGCTGGCTAATAACCATATGATGGATCAAGATAAGGAAGGATGTGAGACTTCTATCAGAGCATTCAAGGAGGATACCCTTATTGTCGGTGCTGGAAGTTTCAAGGATGCCTATAACCTTCGTGTGATCGAGAAGGATGGAATCAAGGTTGGTCTTTTGTGTTTGGTACATAAGGAGTTTGGGGCTTTAGGACTTGACTCTAAGTCTTCGGATTATGGTACTGCTTGGATCAATCATCCTCTTGTCAATAAGACTATTCTGAATGCCAAGAAGGAATGTGATCTACTGATTGTCCTTCCGCATGCAGGAGTGGAGGATGTCGTTGTACCCCTTCCAGAATGGCGTGCTCGCTATAAAGAGTTTATTGATATGGGAGCTGATACCGTTATCGCTTCACATCCTCATACTCCACAGGGATGGGAAGAATACAATGGCAAAAAGATTTTTTACAGCCTTGGCAATTTCTTTTTTCAGTTATTCTCTAACCAACATGGTGAAAACTGGTACAAGGGACTTATTGTAGAAATGGACATTGATGAGGATATGCAGCTATCCTTTGAGGTACACAACACGAGGTTCTCAGAAACTAGTCTTAAACTAGATGAGAGTACAGAATGTAAGTTATACAACGATTACTTGTGTGAGCTCCTAAACGAAGAAGACAAGTATTGGGAGTATCTCAATACCACCCTCAAATCTCTATGGATTGAGTATAAACTCTACTTACTCAGAGGATTGGGTGCTGTAGCTCCCACAACTGACATGCATATTCTCTCTCATGCGGTTTATGGCCTTTTGAAAGGTCCGGACATTCCGATGATGCTCAATAATTTTCAATGTGAAAGCCATAGGTGGGCGATTGAGAGGATGCTGAGGATGTAGTAAAGGATAAAAAGAATATTATGGCAAAAAAAATCGCTGTGCTTTTTCCTTATGCACCATTATATAGGGAAGCGATATATAAACTGATGGACAAAGAACTTGATGTGGATTGGTTCTTTTGTGGCAATGCGAAGCGTAATCTGAAGATGTTTGACTACTCTTTGCTTAAGCATTGTGATTTGTCAATGGAAGAGAAGAAGGTCTTGGGTCCTATGGTGTATTACAAGGGTATCAAGAAACTGAATATTCAGCAGTATGATGCCATTATCTGTCCCGGTGTTATCCGTTCTTTCTCGGAATGGTGGCTTTTGCAAAAATTGGGCAAGGGGATGAAAGATTCCAAACTTTACCTTTGGACTCACGGGTGGTATGGTAAGGAGTCCTGTTGGCAGAAAAATATCAAAAAGTTTTTTTTTAGAAAGGTAGACGGATTTTTCTTGTATGGAGATTATGCCAGAAATGAAATGATAAAGGAGGGCTTTGATGCCAGCAAACTGCATGTCATCAAGAACTCTCTGGATTATGATAAACAGCTGGAACTTCGTAATAACATTGTTACTTCTAATGTTTATAAAGAGCATTTCAAAAATGACAATCCGACTATTATTTTTATCGGTCGCTTAACTCCTGTGAAGAAACTGAATCAGATTGTGGGGGCGGTTGGCATTCTCAAACAAAAAGGTGAGAATTACAACATTGCCTTTGTGGGTGATGGTGAGATTCGTCAGTCGCTGGAAGTGGAGGTAGTTAAGTATCAGCTTCAAGATAATGTGTGGTTTTATGGTCCCTGCTTTGATGAGAAGATCAATGCGGAACTTATTTATAATGCCGATCTCTGTGTGGCTCCTGGAAATATCGGACTTACTGCTATGCATGTACTTATGTTCGGTTGTCCTGCTATTTCCCACAATAACTTCAAGTGGCAGATGCCTGAATTTGAATCTATTATCCCAGGTCATACAGGTGGTTTCTTCGAGTACGATAATGTGGAAGATCTTGCTCGTAGCATCTCTCAGTGGTTTACATCAAAGAGCGGTTGTCGAGAAGAAGTCCGTAAAGCTTGCTATAAAGAGATTGATGATTGTTGGAATCCTCATTATCAGTTGAATCTCATAAAAAAAGTACTTGAGCTTAAATGAAGCTGGTTAGACGTACTATAGGAAAGTGTTGCCATATATTTCACACAAATGTGGCTAAATTCTTTCCTGAAAGAGGAAGAGTCTTGATGTTGCATTGGGTGGGAGATGAGGTGCAGGATGAAGAGACAGAGCCTTTTCGTATCTCTACGGAGCAATGCAGGGAGTTCCTTCAGTGGTTAAAGAATAAGAAAACTATCCGTTTGGAGAATTGGGAGAAAGAACAGGATTTTTTTGCACTTACAATAGATGATGTTCCTGAGAACTTCTATCATAATGCTTATCCTTTGCTGAAAGAAGCAGGTATTCCGTTCACTCTCTTTGTGAATGTGTCACTTTTGGATAAAGAGGAATTTATCACTCGAAAACAACTTGTGGAGATGTCTCAAAACAGACTTTGTACTATCGCTTCTCATGGTGTAAGTCATGGGGAGTTCGTTTTACTCAACAAGGACCAAGCATTGCAAGACCTTCAGGATTCTAGACGCGAGTTAGAGCAGATCATTGGTAAATCTGTAGAGATGTTTGCTTATCCTTACGGCTCTTATTATGCCTGCGGTTATACCAATAAGCATTTGGCAGGAAAGGTGTATAAATACGCCTTTGGTACAGTGGCTTGCCCGATTACTAAGCCATCATTCCTGAAAAAGTACTATTTGCCAAGGATTAATGTTGATGTGAAATTTCTAAATATGTTAAAATGAAGAATGTAAGTGTAATCATATCATTCTATAGTCATATCGACTAACTCTATGAGGCTATTGAGAGTATACTGGCTCAACTCCATTCCAACCATGAAATCATTATAGTGAATGATGGTGCGAAGGAGAATATAATAGAATTCTAGCAGAAGTATGGCATCAAGAGAGCGGCTGAACCTGATGATTCGTGATTTACGGATTCTATATTCTCTATGTAAGGTTCTTCGGAAAGAAATCAATATTGTAAAGGGCCTTTTTATCAAATGCTGTTAGACTATACCATACGCGCTAGAAAGGATGCATGTAAGATGTCCTTTCAAGCATACTTCGAAAGATAAAAAATAATAAATAGGTGTAATATAATGAATAGCAATGTAATACTCCATCTTATATGGAATATCAGTAGTAGGAAAAAAGTAGTGTTGTGCATCTCGGATTGTGTAACTTTAAAATATATGAGATATGCAGCCTAAGTTTTCAATAGTAATGCCTGTCTATAATGTTGAGAAGTATTTACGAAATTCAGTTCAATCTGTTCTCAATCAGACAATATCGGATTATGAGTTGATATTGGTAGATGATGGCTCTCTAGATGGTTGTCCAAGAATATGCGATGAATTTGCAGCACAATATTCCCAAGTGAGAGTGGTTCATCAAGAGAATACAGGTCTTTCAGGTGCCCGAAATGCAGGTTTTGCTGTCGCTAAAGGAGAGTATGTTTATTTTCCGGATAGTGATGACATTATTCAGCCAGACACGTTAGAGTATTTCGAAAGGGTAATTGTAAAAGTTCCAAATGTAAAATTTGTAATCTCTGATTTTCAGGATGTAATAGAAAATGATGTATTTAAGTCTACCAGTTATGATAATGGTATTGAAGTTTATTCTCGTTCCCAAATACAAGAATTATTTTTAAAACGTCAAATTAGAATATTAGCCCCAGGTTCATTACTGAACATTAAGTGGTATAAAGACCACAAATTGACTTTCGAAAATAATCCATATGGTGAGGATCAGCTGTTTATCTGGAAAGCCCTTCTGAGTGTAGATGAAGTCGTGCATATCAAGAAGCCACTTTATAACTATCTTCATCGTCCAGGGTCAATAATGACTGCATCGAATGTGTCGAAGATAGTGAAGGCATATCCTTTTTTCCAAAATTTGCAAGAGATTTATCTAAGGTCGGACAATACTACTTCATTTGTTAAATTGTATTTATTACCATTTTGGGTAAGAGGTATTTTACACTCGTCAGCCAAGATTGTTACATACAAGGAATATGAGTCGATTCTTGCCACCTTTGAGGCTGACAAGCATTGTGAAACTCTTAAGTCATATCCGTCTTTCATAGTTAAACTATTATCATATTCGTATTTTATAAGTAAAAGACTTTTTTATTTAGTCAACAAATTGCTTTAATTTTGAAACCTTATTTATCCATTATAAAGCGGAAGCCATTCCTCAGAGGTAAGCACTCAAATTAGGACTCTCTTTTTAAATCAAGACTTTTGCTGCAAACTAAAATTTATGTATAGCAGTGACGATCTCGAAAGATTTTATTTCAAATACCAAACTGAGACTCTACTTCATGGAGAATCTCTCTAATCATTTTGTATCTACAATCAAGTTTCTTGTAGAATATTTCACAACATTTTTGGTTTATTTAATAGGAAAAAACTGAAAGGTGCTTTCTCTCCTATACGGTACATCAAAATTGAACTATTATATAGCAGAGCAAACTGAATGATAATAAATATGAAATTCTAAAAAATATAAGTATGAGTGAAGATGAATTTGAAGATGGATATCAAGATGTTGATGATATTAATTCTGTTGAAGACAATACTGATCTAATAGTTTATTCACGAGATTGGACAGTAGCAACAATTTTAAATCAAATAGAACAGGGAAATATCGACCTTAATCCTGGCTTTCAGCGACGTAATGCTTGGAATGACACAAAGAGAAGCAGACTAATAGAATCTATATTAATAGGTTATCCCATTCCTGAAATTGTGCTTGCTGAAAGTAAAGGAAAGAGGAATTCGTTTATTGTTATAGATGGCAAACAACGATTGTTGACTATTGCAGGATATAAGGATAATGAGAAGTACAAATATTGGGATAGAAGAAATCCAAAGACGGCAGATCTAAAAAGTAAATATAACGCTCTTTCCTATGATGACTTGTCTTCTGATACCGAATTGTTAAGGATTTTTGAAAATTCAGCTCTCAGATGTACTGTTATATCAAATTATCATAGTGAAAATTCTCTATATGATATTTTTTACAGACTAAATGCTGGCTCAACTAAATTAAGTTCTCAAGAGCTGAGGCAAGCACTAAATAAAGGCAAATTCTCAGAATTCTTGCTTCAAGTAACTGATGAGGATAATATTCTGCGTAATGTAATGAATATAAAAGGTCCAGATAAGAGGTTGCGTGATGTTGAGGTTCTGCTTCGCTGTATGTCTTTCTTAGAATATGCCTCTGATTACAAAGGAAATTTGCTCCAATTTCTAGATAACAAAACTAAAGTATTCAATGAGCGTTGGGATAGTGACCAAGAATATATTGAAAAACTTAAAAATCGTGTATTTGAAGCAGTAAAGAAGTTGGTTGATGTTTTTGATAATAATAATAAAGTGGGACGTAAATACAAGAATGGGGAATTAAATACGAAATTTAATAGAGTGCTACTTGAAGTTTTAGTTTTCTTTTTTGATAAAATAGAATATGAAAAGCTGACGATTGATAATAATTCAAAATTCAAAGATCTATATATAAAACTCTTTGAAGAAGATTTTGATTTTCAAGCTACTATTGATGGTTCAACGAAGAATATGGAAAACTATAAAATTCGATATTCAAGAATTCAAGATATTGTGTCAGAAGCCTATGGAATTCAGGGTAAAATAACGCCATTTGAATATGTCACAAGAAGAATTAGAAAATAAATTTAAAGAATTGGAGGATCATATACTTGAACTTGCAATCAAATATATAGCACCACATACAGACCCTTTAGAGAAACCCGTGGATTATAATTTGGACGTACATTCTTTCTGTATTTTATGCCATGCAGCATTTGAAGAATTTTTAGAAGATGTTACATTGTATTCTGTTGATAAGATAGAAAGGGAATTTAATTCAAAACTTCGTAAATTTTCTTTTGCGACATTTTGCTTTTTGCATTTTGATGAGCATCCATTGTCCCTTAATGATGAGAAAAAATGGGATAATACGAAGCTGAATGATTATTTGTCTGCGAGACTGCGTGAGCGTAAAAGTGAGTTAAGTAAATATGCGACACAAGACAACCATGGTATTGATGTAAAATATATGCGCAAGCTTTTACCCCCAATAGGTATTGATGTCCCTCAAAATGCTCGGGAACTTGCTTCTTTGGTAATCTTGAAAAATATAAGAGGAACGTATGCCCATTCTTTCGCAAGAAATAAAAAACCATTGGCTCCTGAAAGTGCACTAAATGCGGTATTTGATGTTTTTAATATGGTTGAGAAGATAAAAAAAAAGGCATTAAGTATGTCTTATTATTTGATTTAAAGTTATAATGAAGAAAAAGAAGATACTTTTTGTGTGTCAGTATTTTTATCCTGAGACGTTTCGTGGTAATGATATCGCCTTTCATTTAGTAGAAGAAGGGCATGACGTGCATGTGGTGACTGGCATACCAAATTATCCCAAAGGTACTTTTTTTCCAAGTTATGGGATGTTAAATAAACGACATGAAGTAATCAACGGAGTACGGGTGACACACCTGCCAATTATACCTCGTGGTGAAGGTAATAAGATTATGCTTATATTCAATTACTTCAGTTATCTGATTGTGGGTTGGGTGTGGATGTTTTTCCATGCATTGTTTCATAAATATGATATAGTGTTTTGTCAACAGCTATCACCGGTAACAATGTCAAGTCCAGCGGTGTTGTACAAGAAAATGCGACATGTGCCACTTTATACTTGGGTTCTTGATTTATGGCCCGAAAGTTTGGCTGCTGCAGGTGGTATTAACAATCAAGTTATTCTTGGATTCTTTAATTGGTTTGCGAAGAGTGAATACAAGAACTCGGATAAAATACTTACCTCTTCACGAAGTTTCGATCAAAGTATCTTACAATATGGTGATTATCGGGACAAGATAATCTATTTTCCACAGTGGAGTGATGGAACAACCAATATATCAGATTCGGCTTTTTCTCTTCCAAGAGAATTGCAGAAACTGTCAGACAAAAATGATTTTATCATCATGTTTGCAGGTGCTGTAGGTGAGGCCCATGGTATGGAGTGTAATATGAAAGCTGCATTGAAAACCAAAGAGTATGGAAATATCAAATGGGTGATTGTTGGCGATGGACGTAAATTAGAATGGGTTCGTTCATTTGTGAAAGAATACGAGCTTAACGATACAGTGCTTACCCTCGGGCGTTTTCCATCTGAAACTATGCCAATGTTTTTTGAAAAGGCGAATGTTATGCTTGTGTCTTTGACCGATTCACCATTATTTAATCTGTATTCTCCTGCTAAGATAGCTTCATATATGGCAGCTGAACGACCGATTGTTGCTGTGCTAAATGGAGAGGGTGGTGAAGTTATAAAGAACGCAGATTGTGGTTGGAATGTTTCTGCAGGTGATTCTGAAGAATTGGCGGAACTTGTAATTACATTGTCGAAGATGAGTAAGTCGGAACTTCAAGAAAAAGGACGAAAAGGACGGGAGTATTACGATAAATTTTTCACAAAAGAAGAATGTCTGAAAAAATTAGATAAGATAATGGGATTATAATAATTTGAAATGAATACATACATTATTATTTTTATTCTGCTTCTCATTGCAGAACTCCTCTATTTCCGTATTGCGGATAAATGCAACATCATCGACAAACCCAACGAACGCTCATCACATTCTACGATTGTATTGCGTGGTGGAGGTATAATTTTCTTAATTGGGATATGGATTTGGAGCGCCTTCTTCGGATTTCAATATCCTTGGTTTCTAGTGGGTCTGACACTTGTAGCAGGCATTAGCTTTGTAGATGACATCCATTCATTACCGGACTCTGTAAGATTGGTCGCTCAATTTGCAGCTGCCGCAATGGCATTCTATCAGCTTGGCATATTGCATTGGGCAATGTGGTGGATAATATTACTGGCACTAATAGTCTATGTCGGTGCCACGAATGTGATAAACTTCATGGATGGAATCAATGGTATCACAGCAGGATACTCTTTGGCTGTATTGGTTCCGTTGGCACTGGTGAATATGGATGGTGTTTTTGTAGAACAGAGTTTGATCATATCAACGATTCTTTCTTCATTGGTGTTTTGTTTTTTCAATTTCTGTCCGAAGGGTAAAGCGAAATGCTTTGCAGGGGATGTCGGCTCTATCGGCATTGCTTTTATCATACTGTTTCTGTTAGGTAATGTGATGATCAAGACAACGGATATTACTTGGCTGATATTCTTGTTAGTATATGGTGTGGATGGCTGTCTGACTATTGTACATCGTATTATGTTGCACGAGAACTTGGGTGAGGCACATCGTAAGCATGCTTATCAGATTATGGCTAATGAGTTGAAAGTGGGTCATGTAAAAGTTTCATTGCTGTATACGGTTATGCAGTTAGTGATTTCCCTTGGATTTATCTATCTTTGTCCCGATACAGTGTTTGCTCATTGGTTATATTTGGTGGGTGTATTAGCTGTATTGGCTATCGTATACATATTGTTTATGAAAAAATACTATCATTTGCATGAAGAATATCTCATATCATTGAAACAATAACGATTATGGAATTTGATAAAGAGTTTTTGGGCAAGCTATTTGAACAAGCTATGGAGAATCCACGTTTGCGTCAGAACTTCGACCTACGCACCTCATCTGCCGATACTAGTCAACGTATGCTAAACGCATTGTTGCCAGAAACTAAAGTGCCTATCCATCGGCATGAAGATACCACAGAAACTGTAATTTGTTTGTGTGGTAAGTTGGATGAAGTTATTTACGAAGAAGTTATTTTGTATGAGAATAGTATATCTGGACTTCCACATAGTATGGATGTGCAGGATGTATCTCGTAAGGTGGAATATCGAGAAAGACAACGCATTCACCTCTGTCCTGCTGAGGCAAAATATGGTTGCCAAATCCCTAAAGGCGCATGGCATACTGTAGAGGTGATTGAGCCTTCTGTGATATTTGAGGCTAAAGATGGAGCGTATAAATCAGAGTAAGAAGGAGAGATAACTAGATGAGTGAAAATAACAACTGGGTATTATTGGAAAATAGCTATAACAAAGCGTGAAACCGAGTGGAATCACGCTTTGTTTTTAATTTTATGGTGCTTTTTAAAACTGCTTTTTAGGCTACTTTTGACAAGAAATTACCTGTGAATACTCCTTCACACACTCAAAACACGGACACTCCTTCATCGGATTTAAGTCCCGATGTCCCACAATCAACGCTTTCGGGAACTGCCTTTTCAACTCCCTCAACAAAGCAAGCAAAGCTCCTTTTTGCTCCACAGTACGCGTATCTTTCGGCTTTCCGCCCGCATCCAATCCTCCTTCATAACAAACACCTATCGAATGGGCATTATGATTCCGGCAGTGTGCTCCAACCTTTTCTAAAGCACGTCCCCGGTGGATCTCCCCGTCGCGAGTAATGTAAAAATGATAGCCAATATCACGAAAGCCACGGTGCAAGATATGATCCTGTCGGCAAGCCTCCGCCGAAAGGGATTTTCCTTCCGGCGTGGCACTGCAATGAATGATAATTAATGTAATAGTCCGCATGGGGTTACATACAGCTTTGTACTCCGATCAAGCCCCCGATAGCGGTGGCAACGGTGATGATTACTTTGATAATGAAGCTCCATACGGAGCGGGGAGATGATGAATTACTCATAATAAGAAGTTTTAAATAAATTGATAATAGTTTTTTTATTCACCACGGAGGACACAGAGGACGCAGAGGAAAGAAATAACCTGTGGTGAAAAAACTCAGTGTCCTCCGTGTCCTCTGTGGTGAACCTTTTAGGCAGCCGGGTCAGGCGCTTCGCCGCCACCATCCGGTTTTGGATCAGGGTTATCACCCGAATCAGAACCTCCTCCGGCAGTTGTCGGTTTCTGATATTCCGCCTGCTGCTTCAACTGACTGTCGAGTTTCAGATTATTGGTCGACAGATTACCGGTGGCACGGGCTTTCAGACGCATACCGGTAATATTCTTCTCCAGCGAAAACTCTTCCAGCGTATCAGCCGCCTTACTGCGAATACCCACCCCAAAAATGGCAAGATCATCAATTTTCACACATTTGCCATCCAGCAACAATTCCTTGATGCAATCTACCATATCCGAAAGCACACCTTTGATGACACCACCGGAATACGGTGAATTGTGCTTCGACATATGCTCGGCAAGTTTTGCCAAATCAAACGTCTCGTCGCTTACTGCACGGGCGAACCACTTACCCGCATTCAAGCCTTTCTTCTGCTGGTTCTGATAAATCTTGTAACGAATCATAAAACAATAAATTAAAGGGTTAAACATCGTGTCCGGGGAATTATTTCCCTTTCGACGATACAAAGATACCACCCTCAAACTCCGGAAAATCAATAGTACACAGTTGCGTACGATTGTTGTCGGTTGTGTGCAATTATGATCGATTATTCAATGAAAAAGCGTTGGCTATGTAGAAATATTTTGCTATTTTTGTAACTGTAAATCAGAAACTTATCCATTATGAACGAATTCAAAATACGTGCCTACGGGCGCATGGAACTGGCTCAACTCTATTCTCCGGAACTTACCGATATTGCCGCTTATCGAAAAATGAAGAAATGGATCTCTCTGTGTCCCGGACTTCTGCAACGCCTGTACGACTTAGGCTATGAATCAAAGCGACGTTCATTCACACCGTTGGAAGTAAGAGTGATTGTAGATGCCCTGGGAGAGCCTTGAATAAAGCGGCGTTTTACGGTGCATAAAGCGCCGCTTTACGATGTCTAAAGCGATGCTTTATGCAGTAAAAACGGATGCGGTAATCAAAATGAATGTACCAGTCCAAACGATTACAGTAAGTAAGGCGGGTACAGTGGGGACACTTTTCCCCGTTTCACTCATACACACACGCACGCGCGTAAGCCCCTTTGCCGTCTACACTGATTAGCTTGCCTTGTCGGGTGAGACGTTTCAGCCAGGTGATGGCGGTGCTTTTGTTGATACCCAGAGCCGTTGCTTTTTCCAACAACTCCGTGCGGGTAAATTCCTTACCCAGTTGCTGGAAGAGGAAATCCCGGTCGGCATTGGGGCGGTGGCTGACTTCCGTGTTGGGGAGGAACGACAGGATATGCATGGCGTGACAGTAGAGAGGTTCCGCCAAATTTAATACGGCGTGGAAGTCTTCCGCCGAGATGGATACGTTCCAGCGGGTGACGATGCCGTCCTTGCGGTTGTCCGAAGGAATGGACTTGTCGGGTGTGAAGGGGGAAGAGGAGGAAATTTGGAGGCTGTAGGGATTCGGGTGTTCGAGAGCGCGCAACACGGCTACTTCCGACATGATCCTGCACAAATTGATAGCCATACGCGCCACAAAACTATACATTTCTCTGTCGTTGGCTATGCTCGAACGATCGAACAACTCCGAAAAGACGGTGTCAATTTCGTTTTTCTGCTCGCTCGTGAGCTGTAGCGTGTGAATGCCATGTTCCCTTATCACGTCCAGTTGATTTTTCCATTCCAGTCCCAGAGCGTTGAATACCTCTTCCCAGTCTGTTTCGTCGTCTACAAACTGGCTGACCCATTTGTCGATTCCGTACATGTAGTAGTACAACTGGCGGGAGGATCCTCCGTCTTCCGTTGTCGGGATGAAGGCTTTCACCTGGAGTGGGGTGCCCGACATCAGGAGCGAAAGGCAGACCTTTTTTGTTTCCCGATATTCTTGGTTACCGCGACGGTTGTAGGACAAAAAGTCGTGGTCGAACGCTTTGCGCAGCGTGTCGCTCCAATGGCCGTGTTCCGATCCGATGGCGGTGGACAGTGTGTCGGCTTCCGACTCGAAGATAAGTCCTGTACCTTCGGAGTCCATAATGTTTTGTAGGATGCCTGTGCCGGTGTTGTTGCCCGAAATCAAGAACATCTTGTTAGGGGGCATTTGCGGGACTTCCATTTTCGACCGCTCTTTTCCCATCGCGTCGTATTCGGCCTTTTCTTTTTTATAGATCTTCATTTGCGCCGCCACTTTCGCGCGAATCTCGTCATGGATGGGTTGCACGAGCAGGCGGAGGTAGGAGAGGATGCCTTTGCCGGAAGCAGAGGGCGCTACGATGAAACATTGGAGGCTGGGATAATAGTATTTGCCGCCATAGAGGCATCGCACGTGGCGCGACATGCAAGCTCCCAGCGCGGTGAATGCTCCCATCAGCATGATGTCGCGTTGAATCTCACTTTTCGCTACCGTGATGATACGCTGCAGGAGTTTCGGCCAGTTTGCTTCCGGCAGAGTGGGTAGCGGGTGTTGCGGATCGCTACCGGATAGCAGTTCTTCTTTTTCTTCCGTGATCGTTTCTTCGTCTGTTTCCTCATTTGCCACCTTATTATACGCGCGTGCCTGTGTGAGAATTTGAGGGGCTGTCCTCACTGTCCCCACTGTCTCCACATAGCTGATGGCGACTCCCGTCGCTTCGGCAAGGTGGAAAGCCGTGCCCAGGTGCACTTCTCCACGTTGGGTGTGGAGCGCGTTGGAGAATACCCGTTCGGCATGTTCGCGCTGATACTTGGGAGAGACCCGGCATAGGCGGTGAAAAAACTCACGTCCTGCTTCACCGCAATCCGTTGCGATGGCGAATGACAATTGTACGTATTCAAGATAAGTGGGAGCAATGTCCGCTCCTGCCGTTTCAACTGCTTCGGTGAGACGGCGTAAAGATTCAATATCAGTCATGTCTTTTAATTGATAATTTATAATTTATAATTTCTTCTGAACAATGCTTCCGGGTCATAACTAAGGAAACAGGATCTCACGAGGTCTTTGCCGGAGAAGTCTACTTTGGGTTTCGTTTCGGAAGAAACCGCTGTTACCGTATTGTATGCCGTCTCTACGTACCGCATCGCCCAACTCATGTTGTCTGTGATATTTTTGGCAGCATCTGTCGTGGAGGAATAATGGCAAGGAACAAATGCCTTTACACCCAGTCCGCTGGGGCTGATAAAGGTGAGTACAGGTTGCAGGAGAGGATCGTCATAGAGCATACGGCGCATTTCCACTGCTTCCTGATAGGAGCAGAGACCGTCCACATCTACTATCACCAGGTGGGACGGGGAGACGAAATCCTTACTGCTGCGGCGGGTGAATGTGCCGCAGGGAGTCACATACGGTAGTAATGACGCTTTGGCTGCTCGTATATCCGCGGCATTCCGTACTTGTTCGGTCAGGGTTTTGAGATTCTCGTTGCAGGTAATTATTTGGAAAACTTGTTCGAGGGAGACTTCGCAGAAAGGGATAAGTGTGGGAGGAGTCATCAGTCGGCCTTGTTTGTCTTTGATAGGAGCGATCGGTGGCATGAAATAGGACATTCTGTAGTTGTTTGATATCATTTTCTTTTTGTTATAAGTTAAAATGTTTATTTTTGCAAAAAATATGAGCGTGTGCCAAAACACGGCATGAAAGTAGTAATAACAAAATAGACTCTACCCTGATATGTGAGGATAAAAGTTAAAATAATTAATTATTGAAGTGTGTATTTAACAACAAAAAACAAAGATGAAAAAGAAAACGGTTTGTTGCAGTGATTTGGGAGCTTATATTAATGAGTTGCTTAAACGTGCGAAATTGAGAAATGAGTATGTCTGCGAGACCCTAGGTATGGGACATGATGTTTTGAATGGCATAAAAAAGGGCTAAATCTCCCATTGAACGATTATATAAAAGTAATGAATCTCTGTTTGAATGCCTACAACGAAGAGGAGATTGAACAGATTTTGAATACGTTGGTGAGAATGTATCTGCGCTACTACAAGAAGAGGATAGTGGAGTAATCCGTGAAATAATTGATAGAAAATCCCGGCTGAATAAATAAAACGGCCGGGATTTTTTTGTTTAAGATGTCTATTTGTCATTTTTGAAATCTATCAAATAGTAGCCATACCTTTTTCGTGTGCGATAACGAAAACGCAAAAAATAACATTTTATTATGTAGAAAAAGTTTGAGGAATGCTTCGTAGTTCACAAATAATGATTAAATTTGCCGCGATTTGTAATGTGGAGTTTGCAGAATGACGAATAATACTATAAAGCATCTAGGTATTGTGGAAAACATACAAGGTTCTCATCTGTCGGTGAGGATTGTCCAGACATCGGCTTGTGCGGCTTGTGGCGCAAAGGGACATTGTTCTTCGGCGGATAGTAAGGACAAAATCATAGATATCATAGATACGGCGGCTTCTTCCTATCAGGTGGGAGAGAAGGTAATGGTGGTCGGCGAAACGTCGATGGGCATGATGGCGGTATTGTTGGCGTTTGTACTTCCTTTCGTACTTCTTATATTCTCATTGTTTCTTTTGATGGCTTTGATGGGGAATGAACTGTATGCGGCTCTTCTTTCTCTGGCTGTCCTTATACCTTATTATTTCGTTTTATGGCTCAACAAAACGCGACTCAAACAACAATTTTCATTTACTATAAAACCAATAAATAACTAAAAACATTATGAATTTGATTCTGATTGCAGTGATTTCATTGGGAGCTATAGCGCTCGTGCTGGCCGCTATTCTTTATGTGGCTTCCAAGAAATTTGCCGTGTATGAAGATCCGCGGATTGCCCAGGTGGGAGAAGTGCTTCCCCAGGCTAATTGCGGTGGATGTGGCTACCCCGGTTGTAGCGGATTTGCCGACGCTTGCGTCAAAGCCGGTTCGTTGGATGGCAAGTTCTGCCCCGTAGGCGGACAGCCCGTCATGGCACAGATTGCTGATATCCTTGGGCTTGCAGCCGGAGAAGCTGAACCGATGGTAGCAGTGGTGAGATGTAACGGAACGTGTGCGAATCGTCCGCGTATTAACCAATACGACGGTGCGAGGAGTTGTGCTATCGCTGCTTCGCTGTATGGCGGGGAAACGGGTTGCAGCTACGGTTGTCTGGGATGCGGCGACTGTGTGGCTGCCTGTCAGTTCGATGCCATCCACATGAATCCTGAAACAGGACTTCCGGAAGTGGATGAAGCGAAATGTACCGCTTGTGGTGCCTGTGTAAAGGCTTGTCCGAAGGCGATTATTGAAATCCGTCCGCAAGGAAAGAAATCGCGCCGTGTGTATATCTCTTGTGTGAATAAAGACAAGGGAGCTGTGACACGCAAGGCTTGTGCGGTGGGCTGTATCGGCTGCGGAAAGTGTGTGAAGACTTGTCCGTTCGAAGCTATCACGCTGGAAAACAACTTGGCTTACATTGATCCGAACAAGTGCAAATCTTGCCGGAAATGTGTGGAAGTTTGTCCGCAGAATACCATTATCGAATTGAATTTCCCTCCGCGGAAACCGAAAGAAGAGGCTCCGGCTACTCCGAAACCAGCTGCTGCAAAGACAACAGAAGCTCCAAAAGTAACAGAATAATAACAGAATAAAATACAGAATTGTATGTTAAAGACATTTTCAATTGGTGGAGTTCATCCACACGAAAATAAATTGTCGGCACATCAACCCATTATCACAGCGGAAGTTCCTGCAAAGGCTGTTATTTTGCTGGGGCAGCACATCGGTGCACCTGCAAAACCGATCGTTGCGAAAGGGGATGTGGTAAAGGTGGGCACACGGATTGCCGAACCTGCCGGCTTTGTTTCGGCAGCAATTCACTCTTCAGTCAGCGGTAAAGTGGCGAAGATTGATACCATAGTCGATGCCAGCGGTTATGCGAAACCTGCTATCTTCATTGACGTGGAAGGCGACGAATGGGAAGAAACAATCGACCGTAGCACCACACTGGTGAAAGAGTGTGAACTTTCCGCAGAAGAGATCGTGAAGAAGATTGCCGATGCCGGAATCGTAGGGCTGGGCGGTGCTTGTTTCCCTACTCAAGTGAAACTTTGTCCTCCTCCTTCCTTCAAGGCGGAATGTGTGATAATCAATGCCGTAGAGTGTGAACCTTACCTGACTGCCGACCATCAGCTGATGCTGGAACACGCGGAAGAAATCATGGTAGGTGTTTCTATCCTGATGAAAGCGGTGAAAGTAAACAAGGCATTTATCGGAATCGAAAATAATAAGCCGGATGCTATCGAACTGATGACGAAAGTGGCTTCTAGCTACGCAGGCATCGAGGTCGTGCCCTTGAAGGTGAAATATCCGCAAGGAGGTGAAAAGCAACTGATCGATGCGATTACCAAACGTCAGGTGGCCAGCGGTGCGTTGCCTATCTCTACGGGAGCGGTCGTGCAGAACGTGGGAACAGCATTTGCCGTTTATGAAGCGGTACAGAAGAATAAGCCGTTGTTCGAACGGGTGATTACCGTGACAGGAAAGTCGGTTGCCCAACCGTCCAACTTCCTGGCTCGTATCGGTACGCCGATGAAGCAGTTGATCGACGCTTGCGGCGGCTTGCCCGAAGATACGGGTAAGGTGATCGGCGGCGGCCCGATGATGGGTAAGGCGTTGGTAAACATCGAGGTTCCTACTGCGAAGGGCAGTTCCGGTATCCTGATTATGAACCAAAAGGAAGCCAAACGTGGGGAGGCGCAGACCTGTATCCGTTGCGCGAAGTGTGTGAGTGCTTGTCCGATGGGACTGGAGCCGTACTTGCTCGGAGCTTTGTCCGAAAACGGAGATTTTGAAACAATGGAAAAAGAAAGAATCATGGATTGTATCGAGTGTGGCTCTTGCCAGTTCACTTGTCCCGCCAACCGTCCGCTGCTCGACTATTGTCGTCTGGGTAAAGGCAAAGTGGGAGCTATGATTCGTGCACGTCAAGCTAAAAAATAACGAATATGGAAAATAAATTAATCGTATCACTATCGCCCCACGTCCATGGCGGAGACAGCGTACAGAAAAATATGTATGGCGTGCTGATTGCACTGATTCCGGCTTTTCTGGTGTCTCTCTATTTCTTCGGACTGGGGGCTCTGATTGTCACGGCTACTTCCGTTGCGGCTTGTTTGTTCTTCGAATGGGCCATCGGAAAATATTTAATGAAGAAACCGACCACCACCATCTGCGACGGCTCTGCCATCATCACAGGTGTGTTGCTGGCATTTAACTTACCGTCTAACCTGCCTGTCTGGATTATCATCCTGGGCGCACTGTTTGCTATCGGTGTAGGCAAGATGTCTTTCGGCGGACTGGGTTGCAATCCTTTTAACCCTGCATTGGCAGGCCGCGTGTTCCTGTTGCTTTCTTTCCCGGTGCAGATGACCAGTTGGCCGGTAGTCGGACAGTTGACGGCATATACGGACGCTACCACCGGTGCTACTCCGCTGGCATTGATGAAACAGGCGATTCATGCTGCAGATAAGAGCGCGGCTATGGATGCTTTAAACCAGATTCCGGACGCATTGAGCTTGCTGATCGGACAGAACGGCGGATGCTTGGGTGAAGTGAGTGCACTGGCTCTGCTGATCGGGCTGGTTTATATGCTTTGGAAGAAGATTATCACCTGGCATATTCCTGTGTCTATCCTGGCTACCGTGTTTATCTTTGCCGGTATCATGCACCTTGCAGATCCGGAAAAATATGTATCTCCGGTATTGCAGTTGCTCTCCGGTGGTCTGATGCTGGGTGCCGTCTTTATGGCAACCGACTATGTGACTTCTCCGATGAGCAAGAAAGGGATGCTGATTTATGGTGTATGTATCGGTCTGCTGACAGTGGTTATCCGCTTGTTCGGTGCCTATCCCGAAGGTATGTCGTTCGCCATCCTGATTATGAATGCGTTCACTCCGCTGATTAACACCTATTGTAAACCTAAACGCTTTGGGGAGGTAGCGAAGAAGAAATGAAAAAGTTACAATCATCTTTAAAGAATATGTTGCTGGTACTTACGGGCGTTACAGCCGTTTCCGTAGCGTTGCTGGCTTATGTGAACGAACTGACGAAAGGCCCTATTGCCGAAGCGAATGCAAAGACGCTGAACGAGGCCTTGAAAAAGGTGCTTCCTGAATATACCAATAATCCGGTAGCCGAAAGCGATACTGTTTTCAGCGAGAAAGACGGAAAGAAAATCGTGGATTTCATTATCTATCCGGCCAAGAATGGCGAAAAGTGGGTAGGTTCTGCCGTTGAAGCCAAGTCAATGGGATTTGGCGGTGAACTGAAAGTGCTGGTGGGCTTTGATGCTGAAGGCAAGATTTATAACTACTCTTTATTGGCGCACGCTGAAACTCCGGGATTGGGTTCGAAAGCGGACAAATGGTTTGGAGCTTATGATCCTGCAAAGAACGAAAAACCGGTATCTCACGAAGAAAGTGCAAAGTCTATTTTGGGCATGAATCCGGGAGAGACTCCATTGGCTGTGACCAAAGACATGAATGGACAGGTAGATGCTATCACGGCTTCTACTATCACTTCACGTGCTTTCCTGAATGCGGTGAATGCTGCTTATCAGGCATATAAAGGCGGTGAGGTGGATACGAATTCCGGAGCTTCCCAGAAAAATGAACCGGCTGCTGCACCGGAAGGTGAAGCAGTTGCTAATGACACTAATAACTAAGAAAGGAGGAGACAGTTATGAATAATTTTAAAGTAATGATGAACGGGATTATCAAAGAGAATCCTATTTTTGTGCTCCTGCTCGGTATGTGTCCTACACTGGGTACGACATCA
>ENA-ORNB01000211-ORNB01000211.1-human-gut-metagenome-genome-assembly--contig:-NODE-211-length-68722-cov-4.869370_pt1 | contig 68722 bp, 76 predicted proteins | sample MGYA00242112_ERZ509016 | MGnify/ENA primary metagenome ERZ509016 (study PRJEB26280, sample SAMEA2338705) | human gut metagenome | biome: human gut; feature: human-associated habitat; material: faeces...
TCATCAGCTATATGCTGATTGTAGTAGGGCAGAAGAATCTCCGTCCCACCATGGCGGGCATGTACAACTATATCCAGCCGCTTGTAGCCTGCATCGTTGCCGTCTGCTGGGGCATGGACTCTTTCAATTTCATCAAGGGCATAGCCGTGGTCTTCATCTTTGGCGGTGTCTATCTGGTCACTTCGAGCCGGAGCAGGAAGGAGTTGGAATCCTATAAGGCAAATAGAAACCGCCTCTTGTGGAAATAGTCCCTTCGTCTCTTTCGTCCTTTTGATGAAGAGAAACTTGTTGTTCCACCTTATATTTTGTATATTTGATGCCAGTACAATTTGTTTTCGACAATGTCGTGTATATATACGACAACGTCAAAGATATTTTCGACAATGTCGAAAACATACACGACATTGTCAGAAACAAATTACACTGGCATCTGATATCGGATACATGGTCAGGAAACACTGATGACATTGGATGGCGACAAGCGATAGATGGGATTTTAGTATCAATCAAATTGGAAAGAAGAAATGAAACGGGTGCAATTCGGTATTTACCAGGTGCCGGCAAAAAATGAACAAGGAGCAAACGGAAAACGTGCGTATGCCCGGCTGATCAGTAAAGAGACGAAGAAGATGGATGAGATCTGCTCGTTTATCAATGAGTGCTGTTCGGTCAACTCGGCCGACATCAAAGGGGTTTTGGATGCTTTGTCAAAATATGTAGGGAGGGAACTGTCGTACGGTTCCTGTGTAGAATTGGACGGACTGGGGTTTTTCTCGCCCGCTTTGAAAACCTTTAAAGACGGCATGAATGAGAAAGGAGAGGAGATATATAAAGTGAGAGTGGACGGCGTGAATTTCCGTTGCGCGAAGAAACTGAAAAAACAGGTACGGGAAAGCCAGCCTCAGAAAGTGAAGCGGACGAACGTGTCGAAGCTTGATTATGATGGACGCAAAGCCAAGCTGATGGCTTATCTGGAAATGCACCGGTTTATAAACCTGACCGATTACCAAAGGTTCGTGGGATGCACGTATTATGTGGCGAAAAACGATTTCAAGAAGTTTGAGGAAGCGGAACTTGTGCAGCGGCAGGGATATAAGACGCATCGCGTATATATCCTCGCCACAGCACAAGAGGAGTGATCTTTAGATATCGCAGTTTTCCTTATGCAAATCCTTGCTCAACCGCATGGCGCAGAAGTTGGGGCCGCACATCGTACAATATTCGCCATCCGTCACGGCACTATCCTTATAATATTGTAAGGCGCGTTCCGGATCGAGAGACAGGTTGAACTGGTCTTTCCAGCGGAACTCAAAGCGGGCTTTGCTCAAGGCATTGTCACGGACTTGTGCTCCGGGATGTCCTTTTGCCAAGTCGGCGGCGTGGGCAGCGATCTTATAGGCGACGACACCAGTGCGGACATCTTCTTTATCCGGCAGGCCGAGATGTTCTTTCGGGGTGACGTAACAGATCATCGCCGTGCCGTGCCAGGCAATCTGGGCAGCTCCGATAGCCGATGTGATATGGTCGTAGCCCGGAGCGATATCTGTTGTCAGCGGGCCTAATGTGTAGAACGGGGCATTATGGCAAGCATACTGCTGTTCTTTCATGTTCTCCTGTATCTTATTCATCGGGACATGGCCCGGACCTTCGATGATGACCTGCACGAACTGATCCCAGGCAATCTGGGTCAGCTCACCCATCGTATGCAGTTCGGCAAACTGGGCGGCATCGTTCGCATCATAGATGGAACCCGGACGGAGCCCGTCGCCGATCGAAACGGCGATGTCGTACATTTTCAATATCTCGCATATCTCGGAGAAATGCGTATACAGGAAATTCTCTTCATTGTGGATCTGCATCCACTTGGCCATGATTGAACCACCGCGTGAGACGATACCGGTCAAACGCGTTTGTGTCAGTTCGATATGCTTTTTAAGCAAGCCGGCGTGGATAGTGAAATAGTCGACTCCCTGTTCAGCCTGCTCGATCAGTGTGTCACGATAGATTTCCCAACTCAGGTCTTCTATCTTTCCGTTTACTTTTTCCAAAGCTTGGTAGATGGGAACTGTCCCCATCGGAACCGGACAGTTACGGATGATCCATTCGCGGGTTTCATGGATATTGTCTCCCGTTGAAAGGTCCATTAAGGTGTCGCCTCCCCATTTGCAGCTCCATACGGCCTTTTCGATCTCTTCGTCTATACCGGACGAGAGGGCGGAGTTGCCGATATTGGTGTTGATCTTCACCAGGAATTTCCGGCCGATAATCATCGGTTCGGCTTCGGGATGGTTGATATTTGCCGGGATGATGGCACGCCCGGCAGCAATTTCTTTACGGACAAATTCGGGAGTGATATATGATTTCAACCCTAACGCCTCGATCTGCTGGTTTTCGCGGATGGCAACATATTCCATTTCCGGAGTGATGATACGCCGTTTCGCATAATACAGCTGGGTGATGTTTTTCCCCGCTTTAGCACGATAGGGCAGGTGATGTTTCGGGAAGCGGATATGATCCAGCGAAGAATCGGCAAGGCGTTGCCGGCCATAATCGGAAGTCAGTTCTTCCAGGCGGATCAGGTCTTTGCGTCCTGCATACCAGGATTCGCGGATACGGGGAATGCCGTTTTGCGTATTGACCGGGATTTTCGGATCCGAATAGGGCCCGCTGGTATCATACACGATGACGGGATTGTTCTTTTTGTGGATCAACTCTCCGTCTTCATCGCGTGTGACGGTATCCAGTATTTTGATCTTTCGCATACCCACGTTTATCTTATGTATCTTGCCGGGTATGTAGATCTTTTCCGATGAAGGATACGTGATGCGTATTCTGTTCTTATTTGCCATAATTATATTGTTTATTTTTATATTTCAGAATCGTCCCTGCAAGGGTCCGGTTTATGCTTGTTAATCTCCCGGATGAAACGGCGTGTCTCTTCGACCGGATCTTCGGCGTTGATGATCGCTCCGGAAACAGCGATGCCTTCTATCCCTGTTTCCATCAACGGAGCAATGTCTTCAAACTCGATCCCTCCGATGGCAAAGATAGGAATTTCAAGGCCAGCTTCTCTGCATTGTTCCATGATTTTTCGATATCCTTCCAAGCCCAGCACCGGACTCAGGTTCTTTTTGGTCTCGGTATAGCGATAAGGGCCCAGGCCGATGTAGGAAGCTCCTTCCCGGTCTGCTTTCAGGATATCTTCGAACGTGTTGGCTGTTGCCCCCACAAGGAAAAGATCCTCTTTCCCTTTTTCGATGATACGGCGCCAGGCTTCGGAGACCGGCATGTCGTTTTTGCCTAAATGGACGCAATGGATGCCGGCCTTGAAAGCCATTTCCAGATCGTCGTCCAGGCAACAAGCACAATCTGTGTCGCAGTCGAACATGGTAAAATGTGCAACTGCCTTGGCAACTTCCAAATTCAAATTCTCTTTCATGCGGAGTTGCACCCAGGTACAACCGCCTTTGGTCACCATCTTGACCTCATCCAGCTCTGTGTATTTGTCCGTACGGTGTGTGATGAACATCAACCGGTTAGTACCGGTAAAACAGGCATATCTTCCTCTGCCTGCACTTGTATATAAGAAATCATCTAATTCCATGCTTGTAGCTTTTTATATTGTGTGATAATAGAATCCTCTTTATCCACCGAAGGGTGGTTTCCCCAAAGTGCTCCCAAAACGGCGGCTCCCCCGAAGCGGAAAGGGCGCAGAAGCGGAAGGGTCGTCTGGTCTATGCCTCCTAAGGCTATGACTTTATCATTGATAGTCCCGGTATCGGATGCTTGCCTGAGTGTTTCCGGCTCAAAACCATTCCCATAGCCTTCTTTGGATATACTTTGAAAAATAGGACTTAGGAACAGATAGTCGAGCTCCCCGAACTGTTCGAGTTCTCCAATCGAATGGCATGAGCGGCTGATTGTGCCTGTAAAACCGTCCGGCGTTTGGTTGTTGCGTCTGTTCAGGTGTACTCCGCCCAGGCCATATTCTACTGCCAGTCCGAAACAGTCATGAAGTACGATTTTCGGATAGTAGATAGCCGGAATCCGATCCAGCAACTTGCGCAATTCATTTGCTTCGCTATCCGGTTTACGCAGATGAAGACGTTGCATTCCTTCATCAAACAGATGCGAAAGGACGGTATCTTCTCCTTGAAAAAAACGGGGAGAAGTAATGACGATCAGCTTTTTCATACTTCTATTTTTATAAGGGGAACCGGATCAAAGAAATGATCGGGAGGTCCGTGTCCATGTCCTGTCTTTACATCGGCCCCGGCACGAAGGCCTGCCGTTATGTAATCTTTTGCCGCACGTACGGCATCCGGCAGTTCTTTTCCTAAAGCCATATAGGCGGCGATGGCAGACGAGAGCGTGCAACCTGTACCATGTGTATTTTGAGTCTGGATGGTCGGTACAGCCAGTCGGAGAGGAGCTTCATCGTGTGTGAACAGGATATCGGCCATTTCTTTACCTTCCAAGTGGCCGCCTTTCATCAATACGGACCGGCATCCCAAAGCCAACAGCTTTTGTGCGGCCATTTCCATTTCTTCCTCGTTGCGTATCGGCATACCGGAAAGAAAAGCGGCTTCGTCAATATTCGGGGTAATCAGTGTGACGCGATGAAAAAGTTCTTTCACAATGACTTCGATGGTTTCATCTTCTATCAGCTTGCTGCCACTTGTCGAGATCATAACCGGATCGAGAATGATTTTCGACGGACAGAAACGGTCGATCGAGCAGGCTACGATCCGGGCTGCCTCCCGGTTATGCAGCATCCCGATCTTGACGGCATCGACTGTCAAGTCCTCGAATACGGCATGAATTTGTCCTTCGACGATCTCTGGGGAAATAGCTTGTATTCCTCTTACCCCCTGTGTGTTCTGGACCGTGATCGATGTAATGGCTGAGGCCCCGAAGACTCCTAAGGCCGAAAATGTTTTCAGATCCGCTTGTATTCCGGCACCACCACCACTGTCTGAACCGGCAATAGTCAATGCCACTGGATAGCGAAACGTCGTGTTTATTTTCATTTTTACATACAAAAGGAGGGAAAAAGCCTTGTCTGTTCTTTCCTACGGCGGCATTACCCGCATCAGGTTCATGAGGGTATGATCTCAGCCCGTTAACAGTATGGCACCCCTTTCAGGAGACAAAGGTAGGAAGATTTTTTGTAATTGGAATATAATGTGCGTGTTTTGGAACACTCTATAAAAAGAATCTGTTATACTTTTGCAGCGTTTTATTTAGGGATAAAGTAAAAATAAAAGGATAAGAAGTTGTGATGGGGAAGAAGATTGTTTTTTTGCTGGCATCCTTGTTTACGGTATGGATAGCAAACGGACAGAATACGATTATAAAGGGAATAGTAACCGATTCGATTACAGGGGAGGGGCTGCCCTACGTTTCCCTTATATTTAAAGGGACGACAATAGGTACAGCGACTGACGGGGATGGAAACTTTTCATTTTCCGCATCGACCGGTGTCAAGAATCTGGAAGTGTCTTATTTAGGATATGATACGAAAGAAGTGAAGGTCATTCCGGGTAAAACGAATAATCTGAAAATAAAATTGGCTCCGAACGGGATCACGTTGAATGAAGTCGTCGTAAAGCCCAAGAAGGAGAAATATAGTAAGAAAGAGAACCCGGCCGTTAAGTTCGTGAAGCAGGTCATTGCCTCGCGTGAAAGCAATGATCCGCGTAACCACGATTATTTCCAATACGATCAATATGAGAAGATGGTCTTTGCGATGAATGATTATCATCCCAAACCTAAAAAGAACGGAAAGCCGGGCAAATTCGATTTCTTGATCGATTTTGTCGATACGCTTGATGTCGGTACGACTATTCTTCCGGTGTCGGAAAAGGAGAAGGTGGAATCTGTCTATTACCGTAAAGATCCGAAGTCGGAGAAGCGTCTTGTGAAAGGGAACAAATCATCCGGTGTAGATGAGATATTCTCGCGCGATGGTATCCAGCAGTTTTTGAATGAGGTTTTCCGGGAAGTCGATATTTTCAAGAATGATATTCCTTTGTTTTTACAGCGGTTTGTCAGTCCGCTGTCTACTATCGGACCGAATTATTACAAATATTACTTGCTCGATACGTTGAATGTGAACGGACAGAAATGTGTTGATCTGGGGTTTGTCCCTTTCAATTCGGAAACATTCGGTTTCACCGGCCATCTGTTTGTTACACTCGATTCTACATTCTTTGTACAGAAGGCAATCCTGAATGTCCCTAAAGACATCAACCTGAACTTTGTTTCCGGAATGACGATCGAACAGACTTTCGAACGTACGCCCGACAGTACCCGGATCATTACGAAGGACGACATCAATGTTAATTTTAAATTGAGTGAGAAATCGAAAGGTATGTATGCACGGCGATTGAATATCTACAGCAACCATTCTTTTGATGAACCTGATGCCGAACGGGCGCTTGTGTTTAAGGAGAGCGCACCCGTCATCACGTTAAAGGATGCCTATCAGCAGTCGGAGGATTTCTGGACAAGTAACCGACCGGAAGAGGCGATAAAGAAGAATCCGAATTCGGTCGAAAAGCTGATGGCTAAATTCCGTTCTGTTCCGCTCTTTTATATAACAGAGAAAGTCGTATCGGTTCTTGTATCCGGTTATATCCCGACTAATAAGGACCCGCTGAAAAGCAAGTTTGAATTCGGGCCCATGAATACGGCTATCAGCGGTAATGCGATCGAAGGAGCCCGTTTCCGTGTGGGTGGGACAACAACGACGGCATTTAGCAAAAATTTGTTTTTTGACGGATATATGGCGTATGGGACAAAAGATGAAAAACTGAAATATGATGCTCTTGTCGAGTATTCGTTCAATGATCGTAAAGAATACCGTAAGGAGTTCCCGCTGAACTCGATCCGCCTGGAATATATGTACGATATCAACCAGTTAGGTCAGCAATATATGTACGCCAGCAAGGATAATATGTTCTTGGCCTGGAAACGTCAGAAAGATACGCGGGCCACTTATCTGCGGCAAGCCGAACTGACCTACTACCATGAACATTATAATGGTCTGGCTTATGGGGCTGTCGTCCGTAACCGTCGCGAATATGCAACTGAATATGCTGTGTTTGACCGGATCGGGCCGGATGGAACCATTAGCCCGGTTAAAAGCTATGATATGACAGAGTTGGAGTTGAAGTTCCGTTATGCTAAAGATGAAAAGTTCTACCAGACACGTAACCTTCGCTATCCGATTACTTTCGATGCGCTGATCTTCAACTTCAGTCATGTGATGGCAAAGAAAGATTTGTTGGGTTCGTCTTATGATTATCACCGTACGGATATTGGTATTCAGAAGCGTTTCTGGTTCTCGGCTTTCGGTTATATCGATCTTATCACGAAAGCGGGAAAAGTATGGAACAAGGTGCCATATCCTTTGTTGATCCTTCCGAATGCAAACCTTTCGTACACGATCCAGCCGGAATCTTATACGAATATGAACGCGATGGAGTTCATCAGTGACGAATATGCCTCCTGGGATTTGACATATTATATGAACGGAAACTTGTTGAATCGTCTGCCGCTTGTCAAGAAGTTGAAATGGAGGGAAGTCTTTTGTTTTCGTGGCTTATGGGGACATTTGACCGATAAGAACAATCCGATGAATGGGGGAGACGGCCTGTATCTTTTCCCTGACGGTTCGTACACATTGGGCAAAGCTCCTTATATGGAAGCCAGTGTCGGCATTGAAAACATCTTTAAGTTCCTTCGTCTTGATTACGTCTGGCGTTTGAACTATCGCGATCATCCGGGTATCCAGACGAAAGGTGTTCGGTTTATGATGCGAATGTCATTCTGATATCACTATTTTTTTGAGGGTGTGTCAAATATCGGTATTCTGCGTCATCCGCGTCCGGTAATATCAATTTGACCCACCCTTAAATTATGTTTATTAGTAAGGTAGCTTATCTTCCTTCTTAAAAAGCCTCTGTCATATTCATATAGACCTGCATGCCCGGCTGTCCGGGTTCTTTCCCTATATCCAGTCTGAAGTTCTTTCCCGGCTGCATCTGAAAGCGGAGGCCGGCTCCGAAATTAAGTTTCCATTTATTCCAGTCAAAAGGAGTTTCCCCAATCGTTCCGGTCCCGACCCATGCTACAAAACCACATTTTGCCCAAAAGTTCCCGCTTTTGTATTTGGCCAGGGAGCCGAACATATGACGGTACTCAACGATTCCGTACGCCATCGACTTGTCCCGGTACTTGCCCATATAATAACCACGAAGGTCGAAGGGAGAACCGAAAGTCGGAAGTTCCGTAAAAGGAACATCCCCTAAACCAATCTGGCTTTTGGCAATCCAGGCAAGTGTACTACGCGGACGGAATACGTTTTTAAACTGTCGGTATTCAAGCTCGATAATCTCATAATTATAAGCGCCTCCTAAATATTTACCGAATAGTTTGAAATTGGCTCCTAACAACATACCACGCGTAGGTGTCGCCACATCATCACGAGTGTCATATTGGATAAGTCCACCTATGCCGACATTGAAGTATTTTCTTTTGAATTGTTGAAAATAGGGGTCTTTTTCCATTACCGGATTAACATCCGAAACCTTTGTGTAGTTCAGGTCAAACAGGCCGCCTAAATAGAAATGCGGACGGATTTCCCATACGAATCGAGGATACAATTGAAAATAGCTTCGATGAAACCGAGTGGTGGAATCTCCCCTCTCGATCGTCTCCGCCTTTTCAAATCCTTTCCCGTAATAGTGCGAAGGCTCGTTCCGATAACCATAATTCATATAGATACGGAAACGGTTCTCATTGAAGAAAAATGTTCCAGCACCCGCTACGACAATGGTTCCGTTTATAGACAGGTTCAAACCGGCAGGAAGGAAGGAGCGTTGGGAAATCGTGTCCTGTTTATTCATCCGGAAGCTGGCAAGGACAGCACCACCCACACCGAACGAAGCTTCCGGCGTATAGGAAGGCCCCCCTAATACGGACCACCATACATTTTTGTGGGCCCGGATGGAATCTTTACGCAATTGACGGTAGTAGCGTTTCAACTGCTTTTCGTTCAATTCCACTCCGTCTACGATGACAGTTTCCTTTCGGGACACGGTATCTGAAGGAGTCATTATTTCTTCAGAGGAGAGCGCAACGATATCGCGTTGCTCCTGCGCCTTTGCCGGCAAAGAAATCGTAAGCAAAGAGGCTCCCGCAAATACAATAATATATTTAAGCATTGACTAATCCTATTAATGAGGACAAATGTATAAAAAAAATCGGATTTATTTCAGAGGGGCAAGCGGAACCAAAAAGTCGCCCCTTCACCTTGTTGGGAATCTACACCGATTGTTCCTCCGAATTTGTCGACAATCATGGCACATATAGGTAGTCCAAGTCCTGTCCCTTGCGCGAAAGTGTTCAATTTGACGAAGCGGTCAAATATCTGCTCTTTCTTGTCTGACGGAATTCCGATTCCTGTATCTCTTACAAAAAAGTAGATGTCTTTTTCAGATTTTTTATAACCGAAGGTAATACTGCCTTGTTCGGTAAACTTCATGGCGTTGGTCATGAAATTGATCATGATTTGCATGATACGGTTACTATCCGTATTGATGATACATTCGGATTGTCTTTGCACGAATTCGATTTTAACAGAATCAGGTCTTGTGTTTTTCATTTTCATTTGCTGACAAAGATCTTCCATCAACTGATTGATATCCGTGTCGGAATAGGTGAAGTCGAGGGTCCCGGATTCTATTTTGGCCATATCGATAATATCGTTTATCAGTTGCAGCAACAGTTCGTTGTTAGAAGTGATGATATGGACAAATTCCTTTTTCTCCTCCGGATCGTTTGCTTCGACTAATAGGTTAGAAAAGCCTATGATGGCATTCAAAGGTGTGCGGATTTCATGGCTCATGTTTGCCAGAAAGGCTGATTTCAAACGGTTGGCTTCATCAGCTTTCTTCACTTCGTATTGTAGACGCTCGATACGTTTTTTATCTGATATATCTTCGATCTTCATCAGACCGCCTTGTATTTCTCCAGTATTTGTATAAACCGGAATGGCGCTGATTTCGATGACAGTGTCTTTTTCGATCAGCTCATGGCGTACCGGCTTCCCTGTTTCTATCGCTTCACTTAAAGCACATTGCGAACAAGGTGCTCCACGGCCCATCACTGTTTGATAACAAACTTTTCCGGCACTATAATGCCTTCCTTTGGCGATCTCATGCAAGTTGGCTGTCGACTCCCATTGGACGACATAGTTTTTATCGACGAAAACAAGTCCGAAATTGATGCTGTTCAATACCAGGTTTTGGTTTTTGATTGCATTTTCCAGTTCCTCTTTAGCCTGGATCAGTTTTTTCTCATACTCTTTTATCTGTGTGATATCCCAGCGAACAACTAAGAGCCAGTGATTGTTTCCTAGTGTTATGACAGACTTGTTTACGATCGTATTGTGTATTGTCCCGTCAGGCGTAACATAATCGTCTTCCGCTTGGTATTCAACTTTATTTTTTACCAGTTGCTCATCTATTTGGCGATATTTCCGACCTCGTTCTTTACCGTATATTTCAAAATCGGAGTGTCCCAGAATTTCTTCTCGGGTTGTCCCAGACTTCCTTTCTGCTTCTTTGTTCCAAAGTTTATATCTGAAATCGTCGTTGATGTCCTTGACGAATACGGGGAAGGGGAGGTTATCCAATATATTCAGACAAAATTGCTGAGAGTCTATGATTTTAGCTTCCCTGGCTTTATATGAGGTTTGCTTTCTGTTACTTCTGACCAAAAGTAATAGAAGAATGATACAAATTATCGTTTCTATGATTAGCATTAGTTCCATAAGCTAACGTTATACTTTTTACCCTGATACACTAAAATAGCTGATTATTATTATCTATCGCAAAGGTAGTATTTAAAATTCAATTCCTATATGCGTGTCACTAATAAAAATAGAACATCAAAAAAAGGAATTTTCTTTGATAAATGATATTTTACTACTATTTTTACGAAAGATACAAATAGACGTTTATATGTAGTTAATCTGCCGCTAAATGATGGCACAGTATTATATTGTGAAACAAAAATGCACGAGATCTGTACAAAAAACGATTGTTTTGTAAACAAACCATGTGTATTTATTGTTGTTAATTCAGAGACATTATATTAATAACAGAACCTGGCAACCTTAAAAAGTCCTGACTGGCAGGCACACGAAGATGAAGATTCAGTTTGAAATTAAGGAAAAATTGCCTGAGATTATTGCAGAAATAATGCATTCAGACAAATGGCAAACAAAAATCCTTGAAAAGATGCATGGACTGGAGCGGGTAACGATCAAGGACCCGAACTACGAGTCAGAAGCCTGTATTGAAATCTGGCAACATGAAATCCACATCCGGACAGCATGGTCCAATTACACCTATCGTATTTTTACGCGCGGAAATGCCGTCTGGTGTGAATACATCGGAGCCTATCGCGGTTTACTCGAACAGAAACTTTTGCCATCCCTCACTCCTAAAATGAATATTTTGGATTCGGAAGTCGTGGAAAGTTCATTAACCGGGAATAAGAGGCAGACCTTGCGTACTTATAGTTCAGAAAATTTGAAATTGAAGAACTTCCGTCGTGATAACTTCAAAGAAGAATATAATGTCACATCTCCGCAGGATCATCCGACAGTTGTATATGACGAATATATAAAGGAAGGGATGCCGATGCCTTCTCCCTATGGTGACGGCCGATAGAGTAAATAATAAAATAGTGAAATTATGGATGTAGCGATATTTTCATTCGGGTTAATGGCTGCTTTAGCCGTAGGTTTTTGTGTGTTTTTATATACACCGGCTGGCAAGCGCTGGAAGGATAGAAATTTATAAAAAATATCTCCCTCTTCGAGAGGAGCGTGGGGCATGTGATCTTCGTTTATCGCCTGGCAGCATTTTTGAAGATTGCATGCCTTTTTTTGTGTCCTGCTCAAAAAGGGAAATACTGTCAGGCTACTGCAATCGGTAAGTTAACGGGACCGTGTATTGTACGCGGACGGCTTTCCCACCTTTCATCTTTCCCGGAGTCCATTTGGGCATCGACTTGACAACCCGTAAGGATTCTTCGTCCAATGAGGGATATAAAGCCTGTGTCACTTTGGCGTTTGTAATACTTCCGTCTTTTTCGATAACGAATGTGACGACTACTTTTCCCTGTTTTCCCTGTTGCTGGGCTTCTGCCGGATATTTTATGCTTTTAGCAAGAAACTGCAATAATGCACTTTGCCCACCCGGAAATTCCGGCATGATATCACATGTGTCATAAATCTTGTCTTTTTCCGGTGGAAGCGGATTGGCTGCTTCCATTTTGGAAACAGTAGTGGTGGCGAGAACAGTCGGTTGTTGGATAACCTCTGCTACCTTTTCATTCAATACACGTGCCATCGCATCGATATTATTGAGCAATAGCAAGCCTGCGGCCATTGGAACCAGTGCCAGGTATTTCACTTTTCTGGCGTTGTTCGTCCTTTTTTTGTTTAACATAGTAATTCTCTTTTTAAGTGGTAAGACACTGAAATTGTTATATAAATTTGCAATAGCCGTATTGGGATGTTTTACTCCGATCAGATGGTACTGGTATTCTTTTTTGTCGAATCCGGCAAGCATGACCTGTTCATCTGCGATAAATTCATGGTTGATACCGATCTCTTTCTTTATCCACCAGGCAAACGGATTTATCCAGCAGGCGATACAGACGATTTCACTGGCCATCATGTCGATCGAATGCCATTGGCGGACGTGTGTTTGTTCATGGATCAAAATGTCATCAAGCTTTTCCCGTCGATGCGGATCGGGTGAAATGAAAATCCAGCCGAAAAAAGAGTAGGAGGCTTCCGCTTCCGGAAGGATACAAACTTCGGTGCCGTTCAAAGTGATTTTCCTACATTTCCGGTGTAAACGAGAAACAGTGAACAGCTCCGCCAGACACCTGGACAGCAACAGGCCGGCTCCTGCCAGCCAGATAACTTGCATAACCTTGAGTCCGGCTTCTTTCCAGTCGGAGGCGGCTATTTCATTGCTTGCCGTCAGGACTGTTTCCTTAGGTAGTAACCCCGAATAGTAGCCGACTATACCCGCTACGCTTGTCTGGGTGGACAACCAGCCGCTTAAATCCGGTAAAGGATAAAGGAATGCGATCAGGTAAATCGACAATAACACCCCTCTGCGAAGCCTGAAGAACGTATCGTCACGGAATAAGAGGCGATAACAGATATATAAAAATGCCAACGCCAGATTTACCTTTAGAAAATAGATAAGTATCGGAGTTATCATATTGATATCTTTATAATTGATTATTCTTCTTTTTCGATCTGGTCCATCAGGTCCTGTAAATCGCTTTTGGATAATTTACGGTCACGGACGAAGAAGGAAACCATTTCCTTATAAGAACCGGTGAAATAATTTTGTACGACATTCGACATGAAGGTACGCTTATATTCCGCTTCTTTCACACGTGGAGAGAAGAGGGTGATCGTTCCGAATTTTTTCGGGGTGACATACTTCTTTTTTTCAAGATTCCGGACCACCGATGCCACGCTGGTGTAGGGTGGTTTCGGATCGGGCATTTCGTTCAGTATGTCACGGATGAAACACGATCCTAATTTCCAGATATACAACATTACACTTTCTTCTTGTGCTGTCAGTCTTTCCATTGTCTTGTTGTTTTTTGAATTTCAATTTACTATCTTTTCGCAAATCTACTTTATTTTAGTAGACGACAGCGTGCGTTTTGTTATAATAATTGTTAATGAAGAGGAAAGAGGCGTTTGGGAGGCCGTTTGCCTCCTTGCTTCCGGTATTGCGGAGAATAACGGGAAGAATATCTATTTTGAAATGTTAAAACATACAATAACCCATCTAAAAGCAGTTGTTTTGCAATATATTGATAATCAATGTTATAGTATGTGTTGGATTATTAAAAAATATTACCCTTGCGGGAAATTTCGTTTTCATGGGTATGAAAATCGATTTTCATGCTTGTGTGTTTCGATTTAGACTAACGGGTATTTTGGAAATGAATACAATAAGTCTCTCTGATAAAAATGAATTTTCTATCATTATTAGCCTGTCTTGCTACCGTCTTTGACGTTGTAGGGCGAAATTTGTGCCGAAATAAAGGGATTTTTATAAAAGTTGCCTTATATAGAAACTTTTAATTGTCTTTGCCTTCATGAAACAAGAACGAAAGGTTATAGCATACAAAATTTTGCCGACTTCATGTCTTCCCTTTCAAGGGGAGAAGCAAGCAAAATCGATTATGTGCTTGATATGCTAAAAACGCAAGAGCGCATAAGTGCCAAGTTTGTGACTCAGAAGACTCCGGAAAGCGAGATAAACAAAGCATTGAAAATTAAAAAGGAATATTATGAAACTAAAGGAAATCAGTAAAGACATCTACGATGTTGATGCGTGGATGGATGAACAGTACGGAAAGGTAGGAAGCCCTGAACGCAATGAGTTCCGCAAGGAGGCTTATTCCTATTGTGTCGGTCAAATGATACTTGATGCACGAAAACAAGAGAAAATAACACAGTCTGAACTTGCCGAAAGGGTAGGTTCAAGCAAATCTTATATCTCAAAAATCGAAAGGGGACTAATAGAACCGGGAGCCGGTCTTTTCCTCCGCATCATTGACGCTCTCGGTTTGAGAGTCGATATTGTCAGGCCGATCATGTAAAGCCAAAGGTACTTATTGCAAATAATTTATTTTGCGGGCACATAAAATGGCGTTTTTTTGTACATTTGCCGTGCTAAATCAAAGAAAAATACTTACCGGATGATAGACTTCAATATGATACCATCCCCTTGTTATGTGATGGAAGAAAAATTGCTCCGCCGTAATTTATCACTGATCAAAAGTGTGAAGGAGAAGGCGGGAGTTAATATAATCCTGGCTTTTAAGGCATTTGCAATGTGGAAAGCATTTCCGATCGTGCGTGAATATATCCCATATTCGACAGCAAGTTCAAAGTTCGAGGCCAGGCTGGCTTTTGAAGAGATGGGGAGCCGAGCACATACCTATTCGCCGGCCTATACGGAAGCGGATTTCCCGGAGATCTTGAGATACAGCAGCCATGTGACGTTCAATTCGCTCACGCAGTTCGAACGTTTCTATCCGATGGTGAAGGCAGACGGAAACCGGGTATCGTGCGGCCTGCGCATCAATCCGGAATATTCGGATGTCGAAACGGATTTGTATAATCCTTGTGCGCCGGGTTCCCGGATGGGAGTGGTCAGCGACCTTTTGGGCGACAAGTTGCCCGACGGTGTCGAAGGCTTGCATTTTCATACGCTTTGCGAGTCGAGTTCATATGATTTGGAAAAGACGTTGGGAGAGGTCGAAAAACGTTTCGGCCGTTTCCTGCCACATATCAAATGGTTGAATATGGGAGGCGGACATCTGATGACACGAAAAGGCTATGACACGGAGCATCTGGTCGGTCTGTTGCAGTCGTTCAAGGCCAAGTATCCGAATCTCGAAATCATCATGGAGCCGGGAAGTGCGTTTGCCTGGCAAACCGGGTTCCTGCTGACGACGGTGGTGGATATCGTGGAGAATCATGGCATCAAGACTGCGATTATAGACGCCTCTTTCACTTGCCATATGCCGGATTGTCTGGAGATGCCCTATAAGCCGGTGATTCGCGGGGCTATGGAGCCGGAAGAGGGGAAGCCGACCTATCGTATCGGGGGCAACAGTTGCCTGAGCGGCGATTATATGGGCGACTGGTCTTTTGAGCAGCCATTAAAAGTAGGTGATAAATTGATATTCGAAGATATGATCCATTATACCGTTGTCAAGACGACCATGTTCAACGGAATTCCGCATCCTTCTTTGGCTTTGTGGAGCAAGGAAGACCGGCTCGTGATGTACAAAGAGTTCGGTTACGAAGACTATAAGGGGAGAATGGACTGAAGCAATTGACAATTAAAGAGTGTGACAAATAAAATTGTCAATTGTCAATTGTCAATTGTCAATTATTTAGTAATTTAGCGCACTCATTCAAAAGAAGAACAAAAATAAATTAAGGTATGGGTATTTTTAGCTTTTTCAGTAAGGAAAAAAAGGAAACTCTGGACAAGGGGTTATCTAAGACAAAAGAAAATGTATTTTCTAAGATTACCAGAGCCATTGCCGGTAAAAGCAAGGTGGACGACGAAGTCCTGGACAATCTGGAAGAAGTACTGATTACTTCCGATGTCGGAGTAGATACTACACTGAAAATCATATCCCGTATCGAAGACCGCGTAGCCAGAGACAAATACGTGACGACCAGTGAGCTGACAGCGATCCTGCGTGAAGAGATCGCTTCCTTGCTTACAGAAAATCATACGGAAGACCTGGAGTCGTTTACGGTTCCGGAAGACAAGAAGCCGTATGTCATCATGGTCGTAGGCGTGAACGGGGTAGGCAAGACGACCACGATCGGCAAACTGGCTTATCAGTTCAAGAAGGCCGGTAAAAATGTGTATTTGGGAGCAGCCGATACGTTCCGCGCCGCAGCAGTAGAGCAATTGGTGATTTGGAGCGAACGGGTAGGAGTGCCTATCGTGAAGCAGAAGATGGGTTCTGACCCTGCTTCAGTGGCATTTGACACGTTGAGTTCGGCAAAGGCGAACGGGGCGGATGTGGTGATCATCGATACCGCCGGTCGCCTGCATAACAAGATCAATCTGATGAACGAGCTGACCAAGATCAAGAATGTGATGAAGAAAGTGGTTCCCGATGCACCGCACGAAGTCTTGTTGGTATTGGACGGTTCTACCGGACAAAACGCATTTGAACAAGCCAAGCAGTTTACGGCTGCAACCGAGGTGAATGCTTTGGCGGTTACCAAACTGGACGGAACAGCCAAAGGTGGCGTCGTGATCGGTATTTCGGATCATTTCCGTATCCCTGTCAAATACATCGGCTTGGGAGAAGGAATAGAGGATCTCCAGGTTTTCAATAGAAAAGAATTTGTAAACTCCCTTTTCGGAGAATAAAGGGAGTTGTACCATAATATATGAGGAAAAATAAGGTAGATATTATAACACTGGGATGTTCAAAGAACCTGGTGGATTCGGAGCAGCTTATGCGCCAGTTCGTAGCGAACGGATATACCGTCGAACATGACCCCCATAAGATTAACGGTGAAATCGTTGTTGTGAATACCTGCGGTTTCATCGGAGATGCCCAGGAAGAGTCGATTAATATGATACTCGATCTGGGAGAGGCCAAGAAGAAAGGGAAGATCGGTAAATTGTTTGTCATGGGATGTCTTTCCGAACGGTTCCTGAAAGACTTGGAAAATGAGTTACCGGAAGTCGATCGTTTCTATGGAAAGTTCAATTGGAAAGAACTGTTGAACGATTTGGGTAAATCCTACCACCGGGAATTGGCTGCCGACCGTGTTTTGACGACTCCCCGGCACTATGCCTACCTGAAGATCGCCGAAGGGTGTGACCGCACCTGTTCGTATTGCGCCATTCCGATCAGTACGGGGCGTTACCAATCCATACCGATGGAAGAAATCGAGAAAGAAGTCCGCCTGCTGGTGAAACAGGGTGTGAAAGAATTTCAGGTGATCGCCCAGGATTTGACCTATTACGGTTTGGATCTGTATAAACGCCATGCGTTGCCGGAACTGGTGGAGCGCATCTCCGATATTCCGGGAGTGGAATGGATTCGCTTGCATTATGGCTATCCGTCCCATTTCCCTTATGATTTGCTCAGGGTGATGCGCGAACGCGATAATGTCTGCAAATATATGGATATCGCCCTTCAACATATCAGTGACCCGATGTTGAAGAAAATGCGCCGTAACATCACGAAAGAAGAAACGTATGCCTTGATACGCCGGATGCGGGAAGAAGTTCCCGGCATCCATCTGCGTACAACCTTGATGGTCGGCCATCCGGGGGAAACCGAGCAGGATTTTGAAGAGCTGGTCGAGTTCGTAAAGGAAGCCCGCTTCGAACGTATGGGCGCCTTTGCTTACAGCCATGAGGAAGGAACCTATTCGTTTAAACATTATACCGATGATATCGATCCGGACGTCAAACAAGACCGGTTGGACTATCTGATGCGCATACAGGAAGGTATTTCGGCCGAAGTGAACGGCTCCAAGATCGGAAAGGAATTCAAGGTGATGATCGATCGGGAGGAAGACGACTTCTATGTCGGCCGTACGGAATTCGATTCACCGGAGGTCGATCCGGAGATTCTTGTTTCTAAAGAGAAGCCGTTGATCCCCGGAACGTTTTATAACGTACGGATTGACGATGCGCAGGCTTTCGACCTGTATGGAAGCGTACTTTAATTTGATATAAAAACTGCAAAGATGTTTGTCGGTTTACGAAAAAATAACTAATATAGCTGCATAATCTATTAATGGACGCGGATATGAAAAATAAGGAACTGGTTACTGAACTTGCCGCTCGTATGGGCTGGACTGCACAGGAAGTCGCCGAAACGCTTTCTGTCCTGAGTTCCGTCGTCAGTTCGCGTCTGGTAGACAACGACACCATCTATTTGCAGGGTTTCGGCCAATTCGAGGTGAAAAAGAAAGCGGAACGGATCTCGGTCAATCCTTCAAACGGCAAACGGTATTTAGTCCCTCCCAAGCTCGTTCCGGTGTTTAAACCCGGAACGACAGTCAAGAATAAACTAAAAGAATTAGGCGACCATGAATAACCGGCTGACGATACAGGATTTAGCCGGTCTGTTGGCCGAATATACAGGCAAGGACAAGAATAGTTCCGAGCGCTTTTTGAGGGAATTCATAGCGGTCGTATCGGAAGGTGTCTATACGGATAAGCTGGTAAAGGTCAAAGGTCTCGGCACTTTTAAAATTATTCCGGTGGAGAAGCGTGAAAGTATCCATGTGAATACGGGTGAACGTTTTGTAATCCCGGAACATTATAAGTTTTCCTTTCTGCCGGATAAGGAACTGCGGGAGCTTGTCAATAAGCCGTTCTCTTTTTTTGAAACGACCGAACTGGGCGAGAATGTCGATTTTACCGATATGGATATCGTGTCGGATGAACCGGAAATAAAAGAAACGGAAGATGAATCGGTCGAGGAGGTGATACCTGAAGAAAATCGTTTGCTTCAGGAAGAAGAGGCTCTTGATACTCCTGAAATCCAGGAAGCTTCAGAAGATGCAGGAAGTCAGGGAGTTCCGGAAACTGATGAGGTGTCAGAAACTCCTGATATATTGAAACCTGCTGAAAGCCTTGAAAAAACTTCTGAAACATTTGAAGAAGCCCGGGAGATACCGGTAGTAGAACAACCCGTTTGCTCCGTTAAAGAAGAAGAGGATGAAGTAGCTCGCTATTCGGAAACAAGCGTAGGTGTGGATATGTCCCGGAATAAACTGAAATTGATTATTTGGGTGATTGTTATCTTTCTGGCCTGTTTTGGTCTTTGTTTGTCCTTGAATGTTTTCTTTTTTTCCAAAGAAGCCAAGGATATGCTTGATTTAAAAAAGAAAGTGGCTGTTTGGAAGAATCGTGCTGCTGTAGGAGATTCCATCTCTTTGAGGGAAGATACTGTTGTGGTCAGGGATGATGCCGCTCCTTTACCGGAAGACACGCTTTCTAAATTGCCGGATATGAGTTCTCCGGAAACAGAAGAGCCTGTATTGGCTCCTCATGCCGGTTCACCGGATACGAAGGTAAAGTCTGAAACTGCTTCGCCTAAAGTCATTGCCCGTGTCAAGATCGAGCCGGGAAGCCGCCTGACGCTGATCTCGTTGAAATATTACGGGAGCAAATTGTTCTGGGTATATCTGTATGAATATAACAAAGCCATCATTAAAGACCCGAATAACGTGCCTATCGGCACTGTGATCGAGGTGCCTGCACCGGAAACGTATGGCATCGACCGTCGTGACCGTTCTTCCGTCGAAAAAGCCGCTGCCCGCCAGACTGAGATACTGAGTGGCAAACTGTAACGAAAACTCTCCCTTTTAAGTAAAATAAAACAAAATAGTTCTGCGCAGGTTAGTATTATTTAACTGCGAAAGTGCAGGATACGAATTTAACATTTCTAATTTTGTGCATCTTAAAAAAGCAAGTAAAAATAATAACAATATAATTGAAGAAAATCTATGAGTCAGACAGTAGACATTCGTGAGTTGAACGAGCGAATTGAAAGTAAAAGTTCGTTTGTGAACATAATTACGATGGGTATGGACCAGGTAATTGTTGGACAGAAACATTTGGTTGAATCGTTATTGATCGGTCTGCTTTCAGATGGCCATATCCTGCTGGAAGGTGTGCCGGGATTGGCAAAGACATTGGCTATTAAGACACTGGCATCATTGATCGATGCGAAATACAGCCGTATTCAGTTTACGCCGGACTTGCTGCCGGCCGACGTGATCGGTACAATGATCTATAGTCAGAAAAGCGAAGAATTCCAAGTCAAACAAGGTCCCGTCTTCGCTAATTTTGTATTGGCGGATGAAATCAACCGTGCTCCGGCAAAGGTGCAGAGCGCCCTTCTGGAAGCGATGCAGGAACGTCAGGTGACAATCAGCGAAAATACATACAAGTTGCCGTCTCCTTTCCTGGTAATGGCAACCCAGAACCCGATCGAGCAGGAAGGAACCTATCCGTTGCCTGAAGCACAGGTAGACCGTTTCATGCTGAAGGTCATCATCAACTATCCGAAGAAAGAAGAGGAAAAGCTGATTATCCGTCAGAATATCTCCGGAGTGAAGCCGGATATCAAACCGATCCTGACGAAAGAGGAGATCCTCGAAGCTCGCAAGGTGGTCCGTGAGGTTTATCTGGACGAAAAGATCGAACGCTATATCGTAGATATCGTGTTTGCTACCCGCTTCCCGCAGGAACATGGTTTGGCAAACCTGTCTAACATGATCTCTTTCGGTGCCTCTCCGCGTGCATCCATCAGTTTGGCGCTGGCCGCCCGTGCGTATGCCTTTATCAAACGCAGAGGGTATGTGATCCCCGAAGATATCCGTGCCGTATGTCACGACGTGATGCGTCACCGTATCGGTTTGAGCTACGAAGCGGAAGCCAATAACCTGACATCCGAAGAGGTGATCAGCGAAATTCTGAACAAAGTCGAAGTCCCCTAAATAGTTGAAAGTTGAAAGTTGAGAGTTGAAAGTTGCGTAAGCAGCCCGTTTTTAGCTCTCTTATTAACTTTCAACTTTCAACTCTCAACTTTCAACTGAATAATATGGAAACAAGTGAACTATTAAAGAAGGTTCGACGGATTGAGATAAAGACGCGTGGCTTGTCCCGCAATATTTTTGCAGGACAATACCATTCTGCGTTCAAAGGGCGTGGTATGGCGTTTAGCGAAGTGCGCGAGTATCAATACGGAGATGATATCCGCGATATCGACTGGAACGTGACCGCCCGTTATGTCCGCCCCTACGTGAAGGTGTTTGAAGAAGAACGGGAGCTGACGGTGATGTTGCTGATCGACGTGTCGGGGAGTAGGGACTTTGGTTCTGTGAATGTAATGAAGAAAGAAGTCATTACGGAGATCGCTGCGACATTAGCCTTTTCGGCTATCCAGAACAACGACAAGATTGGCGTGGTGTTCTTCTCCGACAAGATCGAGAAGTTTATTCCTCCCCAGAAAGGGAAGAAACATATCTTGTATATCATTCGCGAACTGATCGACTTCCAGCCGGATAAAAAGCAGACCAATATTGCACAGGCATTGAAATATCTGACCAATGCGATCAAGAAGCGCTGTACGGCTTTCCTGATCTCCGACTTTATCGACAAGGATGGTTTCAAGGATGCCTTGACCATCGCCAACCGCAAACATGACGTGGTGGCCATACAGGTGTATGACCGCCGCGAGACGGAATTACCGGCTGTAGGGTTGATGAAGATCAAGGATGCGGAGACCGGACAGGAACGCTGGATAGACAGTTCTTCCGCCCGTGTACCGGCCGTAGGCCTTATGAAGATCAAGGACGCCGAGACCGGGAAGGAGCAATGGATAGACAGTTCCTCCGCCCGTGTGCGTGCGGCCTATAAGGAATGGTGGGAGAAACGGCAGGCGAAGATGAGCGATACGTTCAAGAAATGCCGTGTAGACTCCGTCTCTGTCCGTACCGAGGATGATTATGTGAAAGCATTGATTGCTCTTTTTGACAAACGTAATTAAAGCAAACAAATGAAATTAATAAAGAAAAGCATTCTGTTACTTGCACTTGCCGGTGGAACGTTCCTGTCCGGTGGGAAAGCGTATGCGCAGCAGGCACTCGTTGACGTCCGTGTCGATTCTGCTGCTATACTGATCGGAGAGCAGACTGTTTTACATTTGACGGTAACGACAGACAAAGATAAGGCCGTCCAGCTTGTCATTCCGCGTGACACGTTGATGGCAGGAGTGGAGGTGCTGGAAATTCCGAAAGCGGACTCCACCTTGATCGAAAACGACCGCCTGCTGATCAAGCAGGACTTGCTGGTGACCTCTTTCGACTCTTCCCTTTATCTGTTGCCTCCATTCATGGTGATCGACGGGGCGGATACCGTTTACTCCAACCAGGTGGCCTTGAAGGTGTCGACAGTTCCTGTCAATGCTGACAAACCGGAGGAGTTTTACGATATCAAAAGCGTCTGGAAGCCGCCTTTTGTATTGGCCGATTACTATCCCTGGATATTCGGCGTGTTGCTGACTCTGTTCCTGATTTGTGTGGTTGCCTACGTGATCAAACGTATGCGTAACCGTCAATCCATCCTGCCGTTCAAGAAGCCGGAACCGAAACTTCCGCCTCACGAACAGGCGATCAAGGAACTCGACGAGATCAAGCAGCAGAAACTCTGGCAACAGGGGCGCAGCAAGGAGTATTATACCTTGATTACGGATACGTTGCGCCGTTATATTGTGGATCGTTTCGGTATCAATGCGATGGAAATGACTTCCGGTGAGATACTTGATATCATCCGCAAGCAGGAAGAAGCGACTTCTGTCTATGAAAGCCTGAAACAGATCATGCAACTGGCCGATTTCGTGAAGTTCGCGAAGATGAATCCGCTGCCCGATGAAAACGATTTGAGCTTGATGAACGCTTATTTGTTCATTAACCAGACGAAGGTGGAAGAGATTCCCGTTCCCGGAGAAGGTGAAAAGGTGGAAGGTGAAGTAAAGCCTGTAGAAAAGAATGATTCAAATATAAGTAAAGAATAAGATGATATTTGCAAATCCTACATATCTGTATTTGTTATTATTGCTGATCCCGATGATCGGATGGTACGTCTACAAACTGAGCAAGAATCAGGCAAGTTTGCAGGTATCGTCTACGGAAGGTTTCGATGCTCCGGGAGCAAGCTCCTGGAAAGTCTGGCTCAGGCATGTCCCTTTCATCTTGCGTATGGCGGCGGTGGCTGTCCTTATCGTGATATTGGCGCGTCCGCAGTCGACCAACAGTTGGCAGAACTCTTCGACGGAAGGTATCGACATCGTGCTGGCAATGGATATCTCGACCAGTATGATGGCGCAGGACTTGAAACCGAATCGTCTGGAAGCGTCCAAAGATGTGGCGTCCGCTTTTATCAACGGCCGTCCGAACGATAATATCGGGTTGGTCGTATTTGCGGCGGAGAGTTTCACGCAATGTCCGTTGACGACGGACCATACGGTCCTGTTGAACCTCTTCAAGGATGTCCAGCCGGGTATCATCCAGGATGGGACGGCGATCGGTCTGGGGTTGGCGAATGCTGTCAGCCGTATCAAGGACAGCCAGGCCAAGTCGAAGGTTATTATCCTGTTGACGGATGGTGTGAACAACCAGGGCGAGATCGCTCCGGTGACGGCTGCCGAGATTGCCAAGACGTTCGGCGTACGTGTTTATACGATCGGTGTCGGAACGCAGGGCAAGGCGCCTTATCCGTTCCAGACCGCTTTCGGTGTCCAGTATATGGATGTCGATGTGGAGATCGACGAACCGACTCTGAAACAGATCGCAGCTACGACCGGCGGACAATATTTCCGTGCGACGGACAACGCCAGTCTGAAGGAGATCTATTCGGAAATCGACAAGATGGAGAAGACAAAGATCAGCGTACAGGAATATAGTAAAAAGCAGGAAGAGTACAAGAATTGGGCGATCCTGCTGTTCTCGCTGTTGCTGGTCGAGATATTATTGAGAAATACATTGTTAAGAAATATACCGTAAATATAAAAGGCTTATGTTTCGTTTTGCACATCCGGACTTTTTATACTTGCTCTTCTTGCTTCCCGTACTGGTTGCATTCTATGTGTATGCAATCGTCTTGAAGAAGAAGGCAATAAAGAAATATGGTAATCCTGAATTGTTGGCAGAGTTGATGCCGGAGGTTTCTCCCAAACGTCAGCATCTGAAGTTTTGGCTGTTGTTCGGAGCCATTACGATGGTTATCATAGTTATGGCCGGGCCACAGTTCGGTTCCAAACTGGAGACAGTGAAGCGTCAGGGAGTGGAGATCATGGTTTGTCTGGACGTATCCAATTCGATGTTGGCGGAAGATGTTTCGCCCGATCGTTTGTCCAAAGCCAAACAGATGTTGTCCAAACTGACTGACGGTTTTTCGAATGATAAGGTCGGACTGATCGTTTTCGCAGGAGATGCTTTCACGCAGCTTCCCATTACTTCCGATTATGTCTCGGCCAAGATGTTCCTTTCATCCATCAACCCGTCGATGGTGTCGACACAAGGTACGGCTATCGGGGCTGCCATCAACCTGGCTGTACGTTCCTTTACGCCGAGCGAGACATCTGACAAGGCGATTATCCTGATTACCGATGGTGAGAACCACGAAGACGATGCCGTGAAAGCAGCTGCCGCAGCAGCAGAAAAAGGTATTCATGTAAACATTGTCGGTATGGGCGACCCGAAAGGTTCTCCGATCCCGGTGGACGGTAGCAACAACTACATGAAGGACAAGGATGGAAATGTGGTGATCACGAAACTGAATGAAGAGATGTGCCAGGAGATTGCGGCTGCCGGTTATGGGACGTATGTTCGGGCCGACAACACCAATTCTGCGCTTCGTGCACTTCAAAAAGAGATCGATAAAATGAATAAATCGGAACTGGACAGCAAAGTCTATTCGGAATATGACGAACGTTTCCAGACGTTTGCCTGGATCGCATTGATTCTGCTTTTGGTGGATTTCATGACGCTGGATCGCAAGAACCGTATATTCAGAAAAGTAAAATTATTCTCTTAATGCTATGGATAAGATGAAACGTATGCGAAAATCGATTATATGGATGGCGGCATTTATGTTCTGTTCTGGAGCCGTGTTGGCCCAGAAAGCGGAGCGTAAGAATGTGCGGGAGGGGAATAAACTTTATGAGACGGAAAAGTTTACCGAGGCAGAAATCGCCTACCGGAAAAGCTTGGAGGTGAACCCGCGTTCATCCGAGGGGACTTATAACCTGGGGAATGCCCTGTATAAACAGAAGAAATTCCCTGAAGCTGCCGAGCAGTACCAGCTGATAGCCGGACAGGGGGAGAAGATGATTGAAACGCCCGAAGGCAAAGCTCGCTTGGCGGAAATTTATCATAATGTCGGAAATATTGGCATGCAGAGCAAAGAGTATGCCAAAAGTGTCGAAGCTTACAAACAATCTTTGCGCCTGAACCCGAAAGATGATGAGACACGTTATAATTTGGCTTTGGCACAAAAATTGTTGCAGGATCAACAGAATCAGCAGAATGAAGATCAAAATCAGGATCAGAACGAGGATAAGAAGGAAGATCAGGATAAACAGGATCAACAGCAGCAGAATCAGGATCAGCAACAACAGCAGGATGATAAGAAGCAGGATAAGACACAGGAGCAACAACCGCAACAGCAAGAACAGATGAGCAAAGATAACGCTCAGCAGATGTTGGATGCCTTCCTGCAGGATGAAAAAGACACTCAGGAAAAGGTGAAGAAAGCGCAGGCTCAACAGCAACAGCGCCGTCGCACGGATAAAGAGTGGTAGTTGACAAATTAAGAATTAAGAATTAAAAATTAAAAAATAAGGATTGAGGAATGAGGAAATTAGTTTTCTTATTTGTTCTCTTTGCAACTTTCGGAGTGGTAGCCAGAGCGGCGGATGTAACGTTCAAGGCTTCTGCTCCGGAAGCTGTTGTTATGGGAGAAACTTTCAGATTGTCGTACACGGTGAATGCGGAAGGTAAAGATATACGTGTACCGGAAATACCGGACTTCGAGGTATTGATAGGTCCGTCTACTTCCACAAATATGAGTACCCAGATTATTAACGGTAAAATGACAACCGAAACATCATTGACGTTTACCTATATCCTCCAACCGAAGAAAGAGGGTATTTTCAATATCGCACCGGCAACAATCAAGGTCAAAGGCGCTAATTACACGTCTAACGCATTAGTGATAAAAGTGCTTCCTCCCGATAAGGCGGAAGAGGCAACCAAAGGTGGTTCGACTGGTACCGGAATCAGTAAGGACGATGCTTTTCTGACAATCGATGTTTCTAAACGGAATGTGTATGAACAGGAAGGCATTTTGGTTACGTTTAAATTGTATGTAAGAAAAGATATCGGAGGGATTGATCAGCCTAAGTTCCCCGAATTTACGGGTTTTCTTGCCCAAGAGGTAGAGCTGCCGCAAAATAAGCAGCTGGTAATGGAAAACTATAAGGGAAAGAATTACGGGACTGCTATTATAAAACAAACGGTGTTGTATCCTCAGCGTTCAGGGAAGATTACGATTCCTTCCGGGAAATTGGATATTGTTTTGCGTGTGCCTGGACCAGCCAGACAGAGAACCAGCGTATTCGACGATTTCTTCGGTTCTTCGTCTTATATAGATGTAAAGAAAGAACTGACTACTCCTCCTGTAACAATCGATGTTAAACCGTTGCCGTCGGGTAAACCGGCTTCATTCTCCGGTGCGGTAGGTAATTTTACAATGACATCCAGCATCAGTTCCAATAATGTAAAGACAGACGATGCTGTTACTGTGAAGGTGAAGATTTCCGGTAATGGAAACATTAAACTGATAAAGAATCCGGAAGTGGCTTTCCCGAACGATTTCGACGTGTACGATCCGAAGGTGGAAGTGGACATCAAGACTACTACGGCTGGATCTTCCGGTACGAAGACGATCGAATATATGGCGATCCCGCGTTACGCAGGTGATTTCGAAATTCCGGCTGTCGCATTCTCTTATTTCGATACCAAAACAGGTTCTTATAAGACGATTACATCCGAGCCGTACAAACTGCATGTAGAGCAAGGTAAGGGGGGAGGAACATCTCCTGTCGTTTCTAACTTCAGCAATAAGGAAAGTGTTAAATACCTGGGTAAGGATATCCGTTACCTGAAGGTGAATGACATTCATTTTGTTCCGAATAATGAACTGTTCTTCGGTTCATTCATGTACTATATGTGCTATCTGATCCCGGCAATCCTATTCGTTGTCTTCTTCTTCATCTACCGTAAGCAGGTGAAAGAGAATTCCAACTTGGCATTGGTTCGAACAAAGAAAGCCAATAAGATGGCGGTAAGACGTTTGAAAAATGCCGGCAAGCTGATGAAGGAAAACAAGAAAGAAGAATTCTATGACGAAGTGCTTCGTGCCTTGTGGGGCTACCTGAGCGACAAGTTGAGTATCCCGCAGGCCAACCTGACAAAGGATAATGTCGAAACGGAACTGGCGAAATATGGTGTGGACGACGCTTTGATCAAAGAATTTATGGATATCCTGAACACTTGCGAGTTTGCCCGCTATGCTCCGGCACAGGCTTCGGATGCGATGGATAAGTTATATGAACTGACAGTGGATGCCATTGGCAAAATGGAAAATACAATTAAAAAGTAACGCGATGAAGATGAATATAAATATGAAAAAGATCGTATTCTTTCTCCTGGTTCAATTTGTTGCCATAGGAGCGTTTGCTCAGGAGGCAGCGATCAAAGAAGCGGAAGTTGCCTATACGAAAGAAGATTATGGCAAGGCTATCGAACTCTACGAAGGGCTTCTGAAGACTCATGGTGAATCGGCCGAAATTTACTATAATTTAGGGAACGCTTATTATAAGGAGAACAAGATTGCTCCGGCCATCTTGAACTACGAGCGGGCTTTGCTACTGGATCCGGGGGATGGGGATATCCGTTTCAACTTGCAGTTGGCACGTCAGAAGTCTGTCGACAAGATCGAACCGGTGGGCGATTTCTTCCTCCACCGTTGGTTCGACAAGGTTCAAAATATGGGGGCTGCCGATTCATGGGCGCAGACCGGTATCGTTTGTTTTATCCTTTTTATCGGCTGCCTGATCCTGTTCTTCTTCTCCAAATGGATTCATTTGAAAAAAATCGGGTTCTATTTGGGACTGGTATTCTTGGTGTTGGTCATCTTTGCCAATATCTTTGCCGGGAACCAGAAGGACGAGCTGGTAAACCGGAAGAGTGCAATCGTGTTTGCTCCGACCGTGACAGTGAAAAGTTCTCCCGATGCAAGTGGAACCGACTTGTTTATTCTGCATGAAGGAACAAAGGTTTCTATCAAAAGCAAGTTGGGAGACTGGAATGAAATAGAAATGGAAGATGGAAATGTAGGATGGATGCCGAGCAAAGACATTGAAGTTATATGATTGAAAAAATACTAATTTACGAACGCGATGCGTTCTTTGCGCTTAACGGCAGCGACTCTGCTTTTCTGGATCGTTTTATGTGGATTTTCACAGGAAAGGCAGTTTGGCTGCCGTTAGCCTTTTTGATTCTGCTGGTTCTGATCTATAAAAAGAACTGGCGCGAGTCGTTATTGGTTCTGTTGGCGATCGTATTGGTCGTTACGCTGTGCGACCAGTTTGCCTCTCATGTCTGTAAGCCTATTTTTACCCGTTTCCGTCCGACTCACCATCCTGATTTTATGGACCAGGTGAAAATTGTTTTCGGATACCGGGGAGGACTTTACGGGTTTATCTCCAGCCATGCTGCGAACGCTTTCGGTTTTGCGACTCTTATGGCATTGATCATGCGGGATAAACTGTTTGGCTGGACGATTTTTTTCTGGGCGGTTCTTACCGCTTATACGCGGGTTTATCTCGGAGTCCATTTCATTTCGGATATCGTGCCGGGTGCCGTTTCGGGTGTGTTCTTCGGTTATCTGGTCTACAAGCTCTATTCTTTCAGCCGTTCGAAGTTACTTCCTGTGGAGGTGAATAACCGGGAACCGCTGTATTCGAAGAAACGTATCCGTCTCATTGTCTATGCAATATATGTGACGATCCTTATTATTATCATTTTTAATGTACCACTTGCGGCTTGCCTGCAAAAATGATACATGTCGTAAAGCATATTTATTTACACGGAATAATTTTGTCGCTGTAATTTATAATGACTAAGTTAGTGGCACGAAATAAAACAAAGTAATTAACCTTCAAAATAAGGAAGCCATGACAAAAACTATTACATTTAATGAACTTCGCAGACTGAAAGACAGTCTGCCTGACGGAAGCACTCACCGTATTGCTGATGAGCTGGGAATCTCTGTTGAAACAGTTCGCAACTATTTCGGTGGGCATAATTTTAAAGATGGCAAAAGTTGTGGAATACATATTGAACCGGGACCTGACGGAGGTTTAGTAGTATTGGACGATACCACAATATTCGAACGTGCTTTGCAGATACTCGCTGAAAACGAAGAAGTATCGGAAGCACAGCAAGCGTAAAGAAATTCATTTTACAAAGAAATCCCATAGCTGAATCTAAAAAGACGCTGTGGGATTTTTTGTTTACTCAACATTTAGTGATTTCCGATTGTTTAATTTATAAAAACACACGAGTATGGAAGATAAATTAGTAACGTTAGCGATTCACACGTTCGAGAAAGCCCAGATTCTCAAAACGATGCTTGAAACAGAGGGGATTGAAGTCTACATACACAATGTAAACCAAATCCAACCGGTAGTTTCGGCTGGTGTACGTGTGCGAATTAAAGAAAGCGATCTGCCTCATGCCTTGCGTATCATCGAAGACAGTAAATGGCTTAACGAGGATGCCGAACAAGAGGAAAAAGCCGGTCCACAGGAGAAGAAGATATTGATACCGATAGACTTTTCCGACTATTCTGTCAAAGCGTGTGAATTGGGAATCAACTATGCCCATAAAGTCGGAGCCGAAGTGATGATCATGCACGCTTATTTCAGTCCTTATTTCCCGTCTGCTATTCCGATGGGCGACACGTTGGCTTACCAGGTGAACGAGGAAGAGACGGCACAGAATGTCCTGAAGCGTGTCCAGATCGATATGGAAAACATCTGTACGTTGATCAATCGCAAGATGCACTCTGGTGAACTTCCTGAAGTGAAATACAATTATGTTCTCCGTGAAGGTTTGCCGGAAGAAGAGATCATCGCCTACAGCAAGGAATACCATCCGTCATTAATCGTGATGGGAACTCGCGGAAAGAGCCAGAAAGATCTGGATCTGATCGGTAGCGTCACGGGTGAAGTGATCGAGGTGAATAAGGTTCCTGTCCTGGCTATTCCTGAAAATGTGCCTTTTGAAGATTTGAGCGAAGCTAAAAATATAGCGTTTGCCACTTCCTTCAATCAGCGTGACTTGGTGGCGTTCGATGGGTTTATGGAAATCATCAAACCGTACAATGCCCATATCCACTTGTTTAATATTTCGACAAGTAAGAACGAATGGAATGAAATACGCTTGACAGGAGTCAACGAGTATTTCAAGAAGCAATACCCGGAGGCCCATATCACCCACACGGTGCTGGCCGATGGCGATCTGTTATTGGCAATCGAAAAGTTTGTGCGGGATGAACATATCGACGTGATAGCACTCAGTACCTATCGACGGAATATCCTGGCACGCATGTTCAACCCTTCTATCGCCCGTAAGATGTTGTTCCATACGGACACACCGTTGCTGGTCATGCATGCATAAGTCATAGTGATCTGAAACAGTCGGCATCTACTGCTAACTGTAGAGGACATGGAACACCCAGATGAACGAGATCCCTAAATCTGCGTTCATCTGGGGTGTTTTTATTATAGGGTGGACGGTCCCCTTTTAGCCTTGCTCCAAGCTCCATTTCCCTTGTTTTTGTGCAGGTAGAAGAATCCCCGAATAACATTTATATTCATAAAAATGAAATAGTAGGGGATAAATAGCAGTTTATTACGCAGGTTCCGCTGTTCCATTTTGTAACCAGCATAGGCGGCAGTGTAAAACAGCAGTTGCAGGACGAATATCCCTATGTAGAAAGGACTTCCTGACAGAGCGAGGACAAAATTTGCCGGCAATAGTAGGAAAAGCATTAATGGGGTAAGCGTCCAACGCAATACACGGTGGCTGACATACTGGAAACTAAGTGTGCCGTAGCGGAAAATATTGAACAGGTCTTTAAGACGCCAGACCGATTGCAGGCCGCCGGCTGCTATTCGTATTTTCCGTTTCTCTTCTTCTTTCATGTTCAGGGAAGCAGTCTCTGTAGCATAGGCTTTCTTGCAATAGGCTATCTTATAACCTTTGGCGGCAATGCGGAGGGAAAGGATGAAGTCGTCTAACAAGGTATCTGCCGGCATTTGTTCGAATAGACAGGTTTGTATGGCGAAAAGTTCCCCTGCCGCACCGACAGCTGAATAAAGCCGGTCGTCCAAATCTTTCAAAGCCGATTCATATCTCCAATAGATGCCTTCTCCGGCGGTCGCCCCTTGGGCTGATTGAGTATCGACTCTCTTTTCTCCTGCCACACATCCGACTTCGGGATTTGAAAAACTATGGACGATCTCTTTTATGGCATCTGTATTCAGCATTGTGTTGGCATCCGTAAAAACGACATAGGGTGTCGAGACATATTGCATTCCCCGGTTCAAGGCGGCTGTTTTGCCTTTCCGTTCGGGATTGAAGAGGACGGTGGCATCTTCATAGGCTGCCAGCCGTTCGTTTGTGCGGTCGTTTGATCCGTCGGTCACCCATACGATATGTAGTTTGTCGGCTGGATAGGAGAGACTCCGGCAGTTTGCCATCTTTTTCGGGATAATGTCTTCTTCATTATAAGCAGCGATGAAGAGCGTCACGTCGGGCAGGGGGACTGGGAGGGCCCGGATATCCTCCTTCTTAATTGTTTCTTTGATACGTACCAGAAGGTATAACAGGATTCCATAACCGATATAAGTATAAAAGACGATGAATAGTCCGAACCAAAATAAGAAGACGAAGAGGGAGTATATTTGTTCCATGCAGTTTTTTGTATAAATTATATTATTCCGAGTGTTGCAAATGTACTTAATTTTTCTTCCATCCCTCATAAATAGAAGAATAATGTTTTTAATAGTATGTAATAATCAATATATTTTGGATTTTACTGAAAACAAATCATTACATTTGTTGACGATTAAAAAATAAACAAATCTAAGGGGTAAAATACATGAAATCTATATTGGTGACCGGAGGAGCCGGATTTATAGGGTCGCATTTATGCAAACGATTAGTGAAGGAAGGAAACAGGGTGATCTGCCTGGATAATTATTTTACCGGCTCCGAGCTCTTTGTGCACGATCTGCTTAAGTACCCCGGATTTCAATTGGTCGAACACGATGTGACCATTCCCTATAAAACGACTTCAATGATTGATGAAATCTATAACTTGGCATGCCCGGCTTCGCCGATCCATTACCAGTATGATCCGATTAAAACAATTAAGACTTCTATTTTGGGAGCTATCAATATGCTGGACTTGGCTCAAGAGCATGATGCCCGTATTTTACAGGCTTCGACGAGCGAGGTATATGGCGACCCTTTCGTTCATCCACAGCCGGAATCGTATTGGGGAAATGTGAATACAATAGGTCTCCGTAGCTGTTACGACGAAGGGAAACGGGCATCGGAAACGCTTTTCATGGATTATTACCGGCAAAACAAACTGAAGGTTAAAATTATCCGTATCTTTAATACTTATGGTCCATATATGACGGTCAATGACGGTCGTGTCGTTTCTAACTTCATTATTCAGGCTCTTAACAACGAGAGTATAACAGTCTACGGCAGTGGGCATCAGACCCGTAGTTTCCAGTATGTGGATGATTTGGTAGAGGGAATGGTCCGCATGATGTCGACCGAAGACTCTTTTACGGGGCCGGTCAACCTGGGCAACCCCGACGAGTTTACGATGCTTGAACTGGCAGAGCATATCATCCGCCTCACAGGCTCCCGCTCGGAGATCGTTTTCCGTCCTTTGCCATCCGATGATCCTAAGCAACGGAAGCCGGACATTACGCTTGCCAGGAAGATGCTCCACGGGTGGACGCCTTCTATCTCTCTGGATGAAGGGCTTAGAAAGACAATCAGTTATTTCCAAGGTTTGTAAAGGCTGGCATATGTTACTAATAAGGCTACTGGAGATCATCTTGTTTGTATGTTTCTCCGTCAATATATTGTATTTGCTCGTTTTCAGCATCGCTTCTGTGTTCGGAAAACGGGAGAAGAGAGAGAAGGAGGCCGTTTCTTTTCGTCGTGTCGCCATATTGGTGCCGGCCTATAAAGAAGACCGGGTGATCATGGAGTGTGTGGAATCTTGCCTGCGGCAGAATTATCCTCATGACCGGTATGATGTGGTGGTTATCTCCGACCGGATGGAAGCGGTAACGAACGGGAGGCTGTCGGCTTTACCTCTTATTTTGGAGGTCGTCCGCTTCGAGAACAGTACGAAAGCAAAGGCGCTGAATCTGGCCATGAGCCATCTGTCGGGCTATGATTTGGCTTTGATCTTGGATGCGGATAACACCATAGGCCCTGACTATCTCAATCAAGTCAATGCTGCTCCTTTCAACGGAAACATCGTCGGCTACCAGACGCACCGGACAGCCAAGAATAAGAATACGAGTCTCGCTTACCTCGATGCTGTAAGTGAAGAGATCAATAACAGTATTTTCCGGCAAGGGCATGTGAATATGGGCCTGTCGGCTGCTTTGATCGGTTCAGGTATGGTCTTTGATTTCGAACTAATCAAAAAGATGCTATCCGATATACACGCGATTGGCGGTTTCGACCGGGCTTTGGAACTTACTTTATTTAAAGCTGGTAAACGTATTGATTATTTGCCGGATACTTATGTCTTGGATGAGAAGGTTCAGAACTGCCGGGATTTTGCCCGACAACGTAGGAGGTGGCTGTCGGCACAGATTCATTACCTGAGGGAGTTTGTTGGTGATGTGCCGGTTGCCTTGTTGAATAAGAATTGGGATTTTTGCGATAAACTGTTCCAGCAGATGAGTATTCCCCGTTTGCTCCTGTTGGGAGGTGCTTTTATTATTGCTCTGGTCATTTCTTTCATTTCCTGGCAAGTTTCCCTGAAATGGTGGGCGCTGTTCTGTATATTGATAGTCTCTTTGCTATTGGCTGTTCCAAAGAGTTTATATACCAGGAGGCTATTCGTTGCCGTGATAGAATTGCCGGAGACGTTTTTCAGTATGTTCCTGAACCTTTTCCGTTTAAAGGGAGCTAATGAGAAGTTTATTCATACGGAGCATGGGGTAGAATAATAAAAAGATCGATATGTTTGTCGGATGTTGGAATAGAGGAAGTGAACTCCCGGAAGGGCAACAGGCTGAGCTGGAAGAGGGGATGGCTTATAAGGTGGATTGTCAGTGCTATCTGCGGAAGAATGTACATATCTGGTTTTTCGGTGAGCTATATAATAAGAAGGAGTTAGGATATGGCTCGATAGACGATGCGGAAACATTTTTCACCTTATATGACCTAAAGGGAATCCAGGGGCTTTCCTCTTTGGATGGAGCTTTTACCTGTGTTATGAAAACTCCTGATTCGGTATTGATCGTTCGTGATCGACACGGTCTGGCTGACCAGGTATATTATACGGATAAGTATTTTGCTTCTTCTCTTTCTCTTTTGACATTGACGAAGGGATTCGAGGCGACACCTGATTACCAGGCATTGAGTTCTTTCTTATCAATCGGTTATATCGCTACCCCTTGTTCTGCCTTTTCAAGCGTTCGGAAATTAGGTGCTGGAGAAGTCTTGACATACAAGGATGGACATATGGAGTCCGGCCCCTTGTTTCCTACCGATGCCATAATTCCGGTTTCATCCGAGGAAAAAACATTGGAGGCTTATGCCGAAGAATACGCCGCTTTGCATACCGGAGCTATAAGAAAGCGTGTCGGTGAAAGTTCGAATGTTGGCATTCTTTTGAGTGGTGGATATGATTCCGGATGTAATCTGGCAGCATTACGTTCCTTTTACAATGGCGATATCCGTTCTTATTCAATCGGGTTCAAAGGGGACAATTGGACGGAATTACCTTTGGCCCGGTGTATGTCCGAAACGTTCCGGACGATTCATACCGAATATGAGATGGACGGGAGTGAGATAAAGGCGCTTCCAGCTTTGGTCGAGCAGTTAGGGGGCGCGAGGTCGCCTTGCATTATCTGATATCCCGCTATGGGATGAAGCCGGTCGTGAATTTTTTATATAAGGTTCTGGATCGGCCTGCTTTTGATACAGATGCAAGTCCTTACCGGATACGTTTCCACCTGGATAAGATATTGCATATTTTGGAGGGAGATTTGTTTGGCTTTCCTACGTTTCGGTTGGAAAAACTGCTCAGAGACCATTCTTTTCTTTATTCTTTTCCACATCCGCTTCCTGATATGCGTAGTTTTGAGTATTTATATACCCAGCATAACTATAAGACTGATGTAGAAAAGATTATTAATCAAGTCATCTTGTTTAAGGCTTCTAAAATTGCTGATATGTTCGGCAACCATCTGGTCTTTCCTTACATGGATCTGGATTTATATATGTTCCTGATGCGATTGCCGGTTCGTTATAAATGCAAAGGAGACAGTGTTTTTCGAATAGCTAAAGGAGATGTTACGGCTAAATATCTATTGAAATATCATTATAAGTCTATGCTTCCGGAGGCAATCACCGCAAAGAAAAAGCAGGGAGGATTTGCTCCTATGCCTGTCTTTTTCAAGGATGACAAACAGCGTGCACGGATTGCCGACTACGTCCTTAGTTCATCTCTTGTTTCCGATTTCCTGAATAGAGACTATGTGGAGAAGTTTGTCGTTTCATACGACAGGGAATCGCATGAAGCTGGTAATTGGTTCTGGTATAAGCAGAATAGAGCTATACAATATTTTAATTTGCTGGCTCTATCTGTCTGGTGGGAGAAGTTTGTCAAACAGGGTAATCAATTTTTCTGATCTTATTATGAGTTTATGAAGATGAAAGTTTCTATAATCATACCTGTTTATAATGTTTCCAAATATATCGAGCGTTGTTTAAAATCTGTTCTCGGCCAGACTTGGAAAGATCTTGAGATCATCTTGGTCGATGACTGTACTCCTGATGATTCGATGGATATTGTCCGGGGTATATTGGAAACTTCCTCCCGAAGTGATATTGTCACCATTCTGAAACATGAGAAAAACAGAGGCCTTTCGGCTGCCCGCAATACAGGCATCCGGCAGGCTACAGGTAATTATCTTTATTTTTTGGACAGTGACGACTATTTGCCGGCCAATGGTATCGAGTTATTGGCGGATGCGGCGATCCAATATGATGTCGACTTTGTAATCGGTAATTATGAAATAACAGGCTCGCCCCGTTGGACTCCTCCTTTATTATTGGATACCTGTCTGTTAGTTAATAACAAGGAAATATTATCGGCTTATTCTAAAGATAAATGGTATGTTATGGCTTGGAATAAGTTGATAAGAAAATCATTTGTAGATGATAGTAGTCTTTTTTTTCAGGAAGGGATTATACATGAGGATGACTTATGGTCTTTTATGTTGGCTTGTAAAGCTCAGAAGGCTTGTTGTGTGGATCAGACGACTTATTATTATACGATTCAAGCAGATTCCATTATGGGTAAACCGTCAATGTATGCTTTGGAATGCAGGGTGAAAATAATTGGATGCTTATATGATTACATAGATTTGCATCCGAATTTGAAAGAGGTCTCTGATGTTTATGTATTGTTTGAAACTTTAAAAGCCAAATATTTTGACAGAATCCTCTATTTTTCGAAAGATAAGGAGTTTCAATATGCGGCATATGTTTCCTTCCGTACGCAAACGTATATTTCGCCAATAAAAGCATTACTCGTTTTTAATCCTGGTATCAAACTTTGCTTGCGTAATGTTCATAAGCTCCTTCCTGAAAAACTGGGCTTTGAATATTTTAAAGCATTTGTGTATATGTCGTATAAGTTATTAATAGTATCGATAAAACTAAGACAATGGAGCGGTCGGCAATAGACAGGATACGAAGGTGTAAGATTTCAGTTATCGTACCTATATATAAAGCGGAAAAGACTTTGTCTAAATGTATAAGCAGCATTTTAGAACAATCTTTACCGGATTTTGAATTATTATTGATAGATGACGGAAGTTCTGATGCTTCAAGTAGTATTTGTGAAGATTGGGCCGATAGAGACGAACGAATTCGTGTTTTTCATCAGCAAAATGCCGGTGTCAGTGCTGCCCGGAATAAAGGATTAGTTGAAGCCACAGGGGAGTATGTCTGTTTTGTCGATTCGGATGATTGGGTAAAAACTGATTATTTAAAAGATTTATATGAGGCATTATTATCTGATGATAGTAAGTCCGGGCTAATCGTACATGGTTTTGTCGAATGTTTTCCTGATGGCAGGGTAATTTCGGAAATCAAATTGCAGGATAAAATTTTGAAGGAAAAACAATTTGCTGATGCTTTTATTCAGGATGATATATGCAGGTTAGGGTATATATGCTCTAAATTGTACCGAAAAGATTTAATTGACAAACATAATATTGCTTTTAATACAGAAGTCGCATGTTGCGAAGATTTACTTTTTATGTTGGAGTATTTGTTGTATTGTGATTATATCGTATATGGAAAAAGTACCCATTATATTTATGTTAGGTATTGCACGTCGCTGTCTGTTCGTGTGAATTCTTTTGAATCGGAATACGTTTGTTTCTTGCAGTATATATCATTGGCAGAACAGATAAAGCATAAATATGGTCTATCGTCTGAGGATATGGAAGCTGTCTATCGTTCGTTGATGGTTTGTTTTCGCCGTACCTTGAAGACCGATTATCAGCCGGGAAATACTGTTTTAAGAAAAGAAAGACTTATGCATTTGAGAAAACTGGTAGATACACGTCTGGAAATGATACGTTTCTATTATCATCCGGTATATAAAATAGACCTGTTTGGAAGATACCTGTTATTACATCGTATGTTCTATTTATATGATTTACTGATGACAACAGTCTTTTTATTAGGTATACGATCCGTTTTTATGGGTCCTAAAAGTAGTTCTATGATAAGCTGTCCAATTCCATAAAGCAAAATGATGAATGAGTCCCGTTCTTACAAAAGTTTATTGAACGCCCAGATCGGTCTGATTTTTTACTTGGTCACACTGGCTTTATCCTTTGTGTCCAGAAAAATATTTTTGGATAATCTTGGGGTGGAATTTATTGGTCTGACCGGAACGTTAACTAATATTCTTGGTTTTCTCAATTTGGCGGAATTCGGAATAGGATCTGCTATTAGTTTCTTTCTTTACAAACCGTTGCAAGTTGCCGATCGTGGCCGGATTTCGGAACTTATTTCTATATTTGGATATGTCTACCGCAAAATAGGCTGTATGATTGGGGCAGGGGGAATTGTGGTCAGTCTGTTTTTCCCTTTGATCTTCAAACAGACACCGATGGAATTCGGTATTATTTACTTTGTGTTTTATTGCTATCTAGGTTCTTCACTGATCGGTTACTTCATCAACTATCGCCAGGTATTGTTGACTGCCGATCAAAAGAACTATATTGTCACTGCCTATTTTCAAACGGCCAGTATTATTAAAACACTGGTACAAATCTTATTGGCTTGGTATTTCAAAAACCTTTTTATCTGGATCAGTATAGAGTTCTTGTTTAGTATAATCAGTTGTTTGATCTTGAACTGGAAAATCGATAAGGAATATCCGTGGTTAAAAAGTAATCTTTCTGATGGTAAACGACTACTGGAGAAAAATCCCCGATTATTCGTATATACCAGGCAGATATTTATACATAAAATCAAAGATTTCTTACTGAATAGAAGTGACGAAATCATGATCTTCGCTTTTGTTTCGCTGAAAATGGTTGCATATTACGGAAATTATACCCTCATTATCACAAAAATAAATCAAATCATCTCCACCGCTCTCGACAACGTCAGTGCGGGTGTAGGACAATTGATTGCCGAAGGAGATCAGCAAAAGATTATGAAGGTTTTTTGGGAACTTACAGCTATTCGCTATTTTATAGCAGGTGTAGTCGTTTTTGGTCTTTTTCATCTGTTGCCGCCTTTCATCACTCTCTGGTTGGGATCGAAATATTTACTTGGCCAGAGTGTACTAATCCTTTTAATGATCACTGTCTTTGTTATGCAAACACGGGGAGTGGTAGATATTTTTAATCATGCTCATGGCCTATATGCCGATGTCTGGACTGCTTGGGTGGAAGGTGTTGTGAATCTTGCGGTCACTATCACTGCTGCTTATTATTTGGGTATAGCAGGAGTATTACTGGGTAAAATAGCCAGTATCTTGCCAATCATTGTTTTTTGGAAACCTTATTATTTGTTTTCTACCGGTTTTAAGCTTCCGGTTAAAGTTTATTGGAAGCAGACAATCCGTTATTATTTTTTGTTTGCTGTTGGTTTTTTTCTCTTTACCTTGCTAAGCCGATGGGTTCCTTTCAAGCCAGAAAGAAATTTTGGCAATCTGATCGGGTATGCTTGTTTGACGGTGCTCCCTTTTACTTTCTGTTATTTCTTCTTATTACTGTTTGGTGCTACAGGAATGAAAGATTTTTTAGGCCGGTTTTTCCAGCTTGTACAATTATTAAAAAATAAATTTTGCAGATAATGAAAAAAGTATCAGTTATCACAGTTAACTACAATAATGCGGATGGCTTGAAAAGAACACTTGAAAGTCTTTTTGCTCAAACTTTCACTGATTATGAATCAATTGTAATAGATGGCGGATCAACTGACGGAAGCCGGGAGATAATCGAAAACTTTGCTGATCGGATTACGTATTGGGTGTCGGAACCCGACGGAGGTATTTATCATGCAATGAATAAAGGTATTCGTCAAGCCACAGGTCTTTATTATAATTTTATGAATTCGGGTGACCTTTTTGAAGATCCGACGGTCCTGGAAAATATATTCGCTTCTGATCCTACCGAAGATATTTTGTTTGGAAAGTATGCCAGTGACCGTCACCCGAAAGGAGTTGCCTATCCGACTCCTATCACAATGTTGACTTTGTACAAGACGCATCCGAATCATCAAGCTTCTTTTTTGAGGCGGACACTGTTTAATGATCATTTGTATGACGAAACTTATCGGATTGCCTCAGATTGGAAATTTTTTATAGAGTGTCTGATTTTCCGTCAATGTAGCTATGCACATCTTGATGTAATAGTTGCCCGGTACGACCAGACTGGGATTAGTAGTGTGAACCAGAAACTTTATGAAGAAGAGCGGGAGCAAATACTTCATTTGTTATTGCCTGATAGAATTTATGCCGATTACATCTATTTGGGAGATGCCGATTCACCTCTTCTCAAACTCACTCCCTACTTCAATCGGACAAGGGGATTCCAGCAGTTAATTTATGGAATCACTTATGCTTTGATACGGTTTCGCTCACTTTTTGTCAGGGAGTTAGGACAACTACACTAAAATCACAACTAAATATCGTATTTTGTATCTTGTATGAATATTTACAAAACAACTATCATACTATCATTATTACTTAGTTACTATTGATTATCAATTTATTGAGTTATGATAGTCTTTATTCTCAACTATCATGCCTTTATCATACTATCATCTTATATATTTCTTTATTTGATTGATAATATGTTGTTTATGTGAATTATGAGCAAAAAACATATAGACAGATAGAAGCGGATTTTTATTAAAAACGACGTATTTTCCCCGGATTAAGAAAAGAAACAGTGTATAAAATCCTGCCAAACAAGGCGGAAAAGTTGTCCGACATCCCTGTCACAGCTCTCCGAGACCCGGATCTCCTGCCCTTCAACATACGGGTCTCGGTGCTCCGATATCCGGGTCTCAAACAGCTTCTCAAGTTGTTTTTGCAAAAAAAGGCTTGATTGTGTGATAAAATGTAGGGTATTAGAATTTTGATACGGTTACCCTATCAGGGAGTAGGAAGTCTTTTCAATTTATTTGTGGGGTACAGTCCCTAAAAACAGCCTACTTGAAATTTTCCACTTTTTACAGACTTTTTCCACTAATATAGGACAGAAGGTTGCAATAGATCCAGCAAACAGAAATACAAGAAATTCGTTTTGTATGCCTATCCCTGAAAGGATAATACGACCTCCTGATGTGCCAAAACCATGATATAGATAGATTGTGTATGCATATTGGGCTAACCAGATAAAAAAGCGATTGTTTAGTTTTAAGTTGACTAAAAATGAGGAGGAAAGAATACCAATAATGATTGATAAATGATATTTGGTATAAAATGTTGTAATATGCGGGTAAAAGAAATTCATTTGTTGTAAAACAATTCCTATAATAAGGCCCGCTAAATATATTTTTAGCATTACCGGGCTTGATAGTCTCTCTTTGAACCTGACAATACCTACACCGGTAAGGAAGAAAGGCGATAAGTAGAACGCATTTTTAAATGCAAAATAATTAGGAACGGACCTTGGTATTATACCTGTTAATTCAGAATAGCATAATAGGCAGGCTACAATCATAAGAATATACCATCTGGATATGGTATTCAGATATTTTCTTATGTCACAGATAGCTATGCCGATAAAAACAAGGAACAGGGCAGGCAAATACCAGTAGATGCTGTAAGGAAATATATAAATTTTCCATATATCGGGCAATACCATTTTGTTGTTTGTTCCAGGAATGAAATATTGGAGCAGGAAATATAAAGAACCGACAAATACCATCGGAAATAGTAGACGTCTGACCTTCTTCCTTAGAAAGATGGAAATATTATCAGCCTTTACGGGATGTAAAGCATATACCCACCCTGAGATAACAGTGAAGAGAGGCATTCGAATGTTTACAAAAAGATCGTATAGATATCTGAAAAAGGAATCATTGGCAACTTTCATTCCTCCTTCCGATGTAGAGCCGATAACGTGCCCCAGCACAACAAGTAAGATTGCAATTCCACGTAAAGTCTCTATGTGGCAGGATTTTTGTTTTATCATAAGAAACCTCTATCGGATTATTTTTTTAATCAAATATCTAAGTTTTAATAGCCCTTTTCGAACCAAGGGTAAAGACTGGCCGTTTTTTATGTTGTACAGTACAGACTGTGAGTCAAATATCATCTCGAAGTTCTCAGTGCATAAAACGGGTTTTCCTGTAATTTTATTTATTTCGATAGCTTGTGGTAAAGAGCTTTCTATAAATAATTTATATGGATTGAGTCTATATTCGTTTGCTTTATGTGAAGCATGACAGTTTGCTTTTTGCCTGGCTTCTTTGTTTGGTAGATCCAACATGACCAATTTGTTGTATCTAATCTTGTTAGCCTTTAACCATATTTCTGTTTCCGACCTATATTTTTCCAGACGGGAAGTTACCAATGTGCCAATTGGGGCACCTGGGATGAATAGAGGCTGCGCATGAAGAATAAAGTTTTTATATAATATACCATCGTCATTTTGTTCGGGTAAGGGATCTACACATAAAACACCGTCTATATCCATACAGGTTTTTTCCAATACGGTGTGATTCAGAATATTCCATTGGAAATAACGAGGAAGAGGAACGATATCAAAAGCATAATCAACCATATTTTCTTTACCAGGAATAGCATAAACGACACAATATCGGATGTTAAACTCATTTTCCAGATGTTTGACTTGTTCTTTACACTTTTGTATAGCCGACCCGGACGAAATGCTGTCATCGACGATCAATATTTTTTTGTATCGCCGGGAATCAAAGAACTGTCCTCTTTCTCCGGCTTTGTAGATATGATCATTGATAAATGAACCGAGATCGGTCACAGGCCTATTCAGATAAAGAGCCAGGAGGTTTGCCGGAAACATTCCACTTCGAGGAATGCCGACAACCAGATCGATATCCCTAGGAATGATATATAAGCGCTTTAATATGATCTGATTAAGGTCGGAGATACTTCTATAGTTCATAATGTCTTCTTTTGAAATTGTTCGATAATATTATAAATTTTCTGGACACTATGCCCCCAACTGTGTGTTTCTGCAAAACAGATACGTTCTTCTTTCTTTATCGGATCATTTATTTCTTTCAGGGCCTTGTCTAAGGCTTGAAGATATTCGTCTTTATTTGCCGGCAGATATGTATGTGCCGCAAAAATGTCCCGCATGGTATGAGTACTGGTCGCAACAATCGGCTTCCCCATAGCCAGGTATTCGTCTATTTTTAATGGATAATTTCCGTTTGTAATATCGTTGACCATTTGGGGATTGATGCAGACATCGTAGCTATTGATATAAGCCGGTAAAGTTTCAACCGGCTTTTTGCCTAAAAAATAGACATTAGGGAGTCGGTGTATCGGATGTTGACTGAACACTTCGTCTTCCGGGCCTGTAAAAACAAAGCTGTATACAGGTCGTTCTTCTGCAATTTGTAAAAGCAGATCACTATCCAGACGGGTACTGTTGACTGTGCCGACATAGCCAATTATAGGATGGGGTATAGGCTTTATATCTTCCGGTATCAGCCATTTTTTCCGACCATCATACAGAGCAAGATTGACTCCGGTTTCAATAGAAAAAGTGTGACGGTTATATTGCCGGAAACGTTCGGCAAAGTGTGTAGAGTTTGCCAGGACAATATCAGATTTGGCGGCCAATAGCGGTTCAAGTCTCACCCCGTTCTTTTTCCAATAGGATTCTCCAATGACGAAGTCTCTGCAATAATAGATGGAAAGAGATGGGGTTAGGTACTCCTTTAAATATTGACTGCGATAGATATCCGTATCTATCAGATGTATATAATTATTGAAGTTCAATTGAGCCGTTATTTGACGGATATAGTCTGCTATTTTCCGGTTATTGATTCTGTTTATCCAATCGAATAGGCAAGTAGTCGGTAATCCTCCGACCGGCAAGACGCAAAATGGGCAGTCTGCAATCCACATATGTTCGTTAATTTGACGGATGGGAGAGGCCTGTTTCTTTATCACATCCATCCTGCGAGTCCAGGCTTTATTTTTATTCCCCCGTAATCGGGTGGAATAATCCATCGGGGTATTGATGTATAAAACCCGGTTATTTTTCGAGATCTCCAAGGCCGTATTTTTGATGGTACTGCCTATTTCGATATCCCAAGGTTGTAAGCTGGTAATGATAAAGTCGCGATTCTTCATGGTGGTGTTATTTAGATTTGACGGTTGATTGATATAGTTTTAACAGTTCACGGGCTGTCTGTTCCCATGAAAAACATTTGGCACGTCCGAGCCCATAAGCCGATTGTTTTTGATAGTATTCTTTATCCTGTTCCAATAAAAGGAGTTGGGCTGCTATCGATCGCTCGTCTGTCGGGTCCGTCAGAATAGCGCCTTCTCCTCCGATCTCCGGCATGGATGAGGTGTCGGACGTTATTACTGGGATGCCGCAAGCCATTGCTTCCAGCAAGGGGATACCGAAACTTTCCCGCAAAGATGTATAGAGAAAAGCGAAAGTACCATTGTATATAAAAGGCAAATCGGTATTGGGGATATATCCCGGCAGATACAGGTAAGGGCGTATATTCTCCAAACCTGTTTCTTTTAGCATCTCATCTACAAATTCCGGTTTCAGGTCTGCGATTAATAGGGGGCGCTTCTCTTTGGATTGTTGCAGATACGAATAATATGCTTTCAATGTACGGAGCGTATTTTTCTTGGGATCTGTATTCCCTAAGAAAAACAAATAGCCGGTTACCGGTATGTATTTTTGTGTGACTGTTTCTGTGTTGTCCAACGGCTGAAAATGATTACTAAAACCATTATAGATAGCCATAATCTTGTTTTCCGGCAAATGAAGCGTTTCCCGTATACGGTTGCATTCGAAATGAGATACGGTGATTATTTTTCGGCATTTAGGCAAAATGCGAGGCACAACCAGACGCCTGTAGCACCTTCCCATATTTTGGTATAAGGATTTACTGCTGCCCTGTCTATTCTCCAAAAAAATAATATCGTGAAGAGTCAGAATCAGAGGAACCTGAATACGCAAAGGAGCAGTATTGCTTGTGCAATGGAGTAAATCCGGTTTACACTTATTTATCGCACGCGGTAATGCCCATTGTTCCCAAAGCGGATAGGTCGGACATTTCACTTCGATGATATGTACATTATCCGTTTCTCCCAGGCAGTGATCTGTTCCCGGACTTACAAAAATGAAATATTCATTTTCTTTATCGATCTTCTGCAGTTCCCGGACGGTTTCGAGGACTACGAAATCCATTCCGTGCTTGTTCGGGCGAAAAATGCGTTGTGCTTCTATTGCGATTTTCATTTTGTCGGGTTTTATATTAATTGTTGTCGGATGAATGATCACCGTGTACCGTATGAATAAATTTTTTGTTTGCCCCTCTCAGGCGGAAAAGATTGAGGAACATTAAAATGAACAGAAGCGGCAGGCTGATGATGGCTTTCTGGAAACGATTGTCCACCAGATAATCCGGTATCGCCATGAAAAATGAAATGATCAGTATGAATGTGATTCCCCACCATTTAAGAGATAAAGACCAATCGTACCAAGTTGTTACAATTGAAAATATCACCAGAAAACCAAATAAGATTATTCGCGGAGGCATCATCCATTGCAAAAGTTTGTCACAATAATCCCAGTTGCCTGAGAAGAAAGCTTTGGGGAGCTTCCATAAGCCGGAAAATATAAGAGGAAATACGAAAAGTAAAACCAGCAACCCGTATAATATTGATATACAATAAATAAAGAAGAACGGAAGGAAAAACGAAAAATCACATTGCTTCCCATTTGCTTCACATTTTAGGTTGAAAAAAGAGGGAAAAATGGGAAGTTGCTTCACAGTTGGGGTATAAAACTTCGCATTGACTGTTTTACATGGGGAAAATAGGGGTAAAATGGGTTCTGATAAGCCGTACAATGGGGTTGTTGGAGTGGTTGGAAGCACATTTGAGAAGAATAAAAAGAGGCTTTAAAACGGCCTCTTTTATTTTGCACTTTCTGGGCTGGCAAATAAAATAGTTTATTTAAATACTTCCAAATAATAATTATTTGGTATATTTGTAGCGTTAAATATGCCAATGAGGTTATGACAAAGGTAATCCATGTACATCTGATTTTTGAAAAGAAGAACTACTATTTCGGGTCGATTTCGGCTATCTTCGACACACTCTCGGAGGAGGAAGTGGGGATCACGAAGAACAGCCTCCTACATGCCGGTATGACCGACGGGAGCTGCAAAATCACTCGGCGGGCGATGATTATCCAATCACACTTGATACGTGGAGGTAAATAGTTGTTTTATTGGCATTTGAGATAGAATATTTGCAATGTTTCCATTTTAGGGTGGCATTTCGGACTGTGATAAGTTCGGGTGTCACCTTTTTACTTTTCGTTTTTCCGTGTTTTTCGTGTTGGGGATAGTGTTGGGGTTAGTTTTTTTCGTATTTTTTTGCCGTTCGGATAGGGGTTATTTCTGTTTTTATTGGCTCAAATGCCTATTATAGCTGTTTTATGTGGGGGATATTTCTGTTTACTCACATAACGAAAATATTTTAATCGCTGATTATTAGACATTTAATCAAAAAACACCTATCTTTATGGCTGAAAAGGGATAAAAACAGCATATATTATGGACAAAAAGGATAGTATGTGGAAAAAACTGATCAGAAAAACTATAGGGAAACGGAAAGAAGAGGTTCACAAAGATGACGACGTTGTTTTTGTTAACTTCGAGGTGGATCGGAAAGGTATCATCCAGACGCTTATTGACGATCATCGGGATGCGGCCATGTATAGGCATGCTCTTTGTGCCATACACTTGAAATTGATAGGCATGTCGTCAGGTGCTACTCCTCACTATGAAGACGAAACCGGTTTTGTTCGTCCTATTTTAAAGGAAATAAAACGTTTACGAAAACGTATAGAAGAGCTGGAAACGACAGTAAAGGAATATGAAGAGAAAGGAGTCTGCATACGATGAATGTTCCTGTATTATTAAAAATGAAAGACCGAAAAGAAAAATAACTTAACAAAAATCATAATGATTATGAGTAATATAATTGAGAGACAAATAAAACTAATGGGTATCAATCAAGTTATCAAACGTTATTCTATCATGCTTGATGAACTTCGATTTACAATAAATGAGCAGGTTGATACAAAACGCGCTTCAGTGCTCTCTGATATAGAGGAAGTTTTAGAGAATATACTATATAGTATAAAAGAAAGGCATACTGTCCTCAAATAAACCGAGGACAGTATGCCTTTCTTTATTCGATAATGTTCATCTTGGAAATATTGTTAGCGATTTCTCCTACAGCCATAAAATCGAATCTCTTTATATATTCAGATAATTCGGTGTATTTGACTGAAAAAGAAATGCGTTTAACATCAATTGATTCATGCTGTTTGAGATTGGCCTCAACTTCTTCATAGCGTGAACCATATTTACTTGACTCTAAAAGTAAAACAGTGCAAGTTAGTTGATCTCTTGCTCCCACACCTAATATCGTTGAATCGGCTAATCCAAAACCTACTAGAAAATACTTGCTTGGATCTATTCCATGATTTTTAAGTAAATTCCAAAAGATTTCTCCTCCGGTTTTACTATCAATAGATATAAGTCCCATCATGTCGTTGTACTGTGTACCAACGACTTCTTTTAAAATGTCAATATTCTTCATGTTTCTATATTTATTGGCTTGCGCCGGTTATTTATTTTCTGATTTGTATCGCCCCGTTGCTATACTCTTTCGTCACGCAGCCCAACACAAGATAGATATACCGGATCGCATCTTTGGGAATAGAAAATGGCGCATGAATTTGACGACCATCCGGATAAGTTTCCCGATTGGTACTATAAGCCATAAAGTGGTCTCCGTCGTCTTGAAGTTGTTTTGTTACTCTATATTCAGAGGTCTCTATCACATAGTTACGCCCATTCATTATTAATCGTTGGTCATTTACCCGCCTCAGAGCAAGGATAGAACCACTGGAGTACTCCACCATGCTATCGCCATAATGTCGGATGGCGGCAGTTGCTTCGGGGAACCAGTCGCCGGCATCAATCCATTCGGTAGGCGAGTTGGGGTCGGTGTTCGCGACACGGTCGTTCAGTCCGCCAATGGTGGAGACATCGTCATAAAACGGAATCAGGTTCTTTTTGGCCGGTAAAACTGCTTCCTGCTCGCCCATGGGCGACTTCCCTTCACTTTTCAGCATAGAGCCGCGACCGGTCAGAAGCCAGTCTATGTTGATGTGTTCACATTTTGAAAACACTTTATCGTAATCAAGGCTGTCTCGACTCACCCAATTTGATAAAGTAGACTTGGATATGCCCAATAGCTCTGCTAAATCAATGTCTTTTTGAATATTATAAGCCTCTTTTAGCCTATTCAAAACATCCTGTTTGGAATAAAAAGTTTTCATTTTGAAAATAATTTAGCTGAAAACATTTGGTAGTTTTCAAAATGTGTACTAATATTGCATCGTGTAACAAGTTTACACGGCTATAAAAGTAGACAATTTTCAAATATTACACAATATGGAAACAGAAAAACGGATAAAACAATTCACGGTGGCTGAGAACCTCGTTGTAAAGGTTGAGCCAAACAGAGAACATGAGTTCCTGATGACAACTGAAGATGTTGCAAACGGGTATGGGGTTTCAGGCGGAACGGTCAGAAAACACAGATTGGAACATAACGAAGAGCTAATAGAAGGCAAACATTTCATTCTCGTAGAAAACACAGAAATGAACGGAGCTACTAAAAGTAACGCCGACAGAAAATCAGCTAATTATAAAAAAATCCTATGGACCAAGCGTGGCATCGTCCGCCTCGGTTTTTTCATCAAGTCAGAGCGTGCGAAACTGTTCCGCGACTGGGCGGAAGACTTGATGATCTTCGTCAGCGAACAGGCAGATAAGGCACAGCAGCTATCCATCTGGCCGGAACCTGAGAAGCGCAAGCACAACAGGCTGACCCAAGAACGCTTGGTTGACCTGCTGGCCGATGTCGCAAAGATCGACGATAAGGAACTGAGATTATCTATCGTAAATAAACTAATCAACACACATCATGAGAAGAAAGATTGAACTCGCCGATATGGCTGCCCGCGCTGAGATTTGCCGGGTGTTGGGAATTTCAAAACCTCTCCTTTCGTTAGCGCTTAGCTTCAAGCGCAACAGTCTGGCCGCACAGCAGGCACGCGAGATGGCTTTAGAACGTGGAGGGGTGCTGATGGAAGAGAAACCGATGTCGCGCACTGTGCGCATACTGAATGCCAAGGGCGAAACAGAACGGGTAATAGAGAAATAATTTAATCAACATTTAAAACAGGATTGAAAATGGAAACAAATCTGAATTTATTCTACAACGAGGAAGCGAATGTGACGATTCGCACGCAGCAAGTGAACGATGAGCCTTGGTTTGTTGCTAAAGATGTAGTAGCTGCGCTGGGTATTGGATGGAATGGAACAACACTGGCCTCTATTCCTGACGAATGGAAAGGGATGCGGACTTTCCGCACCCCTTCTTCCGGAACTCGTGGCGGTGGTGAACAGATGCTAACGGTTATCAACGAAGCCGCCCTCTACAAATTGGCGTTCCGTAGTAACAAGCCGCAGGCGGATGCCTTCGTCAACTGGGTGGCAGGTGTTGTCCTTCCCCAAATCCGCCAAACCGGCCAGTACCGAATCAAGAGCGAAGCGGAGTGCATGCAGGAGCAACAGCGGCCGAAACGTCTGCCTCTGCCGAAGTATCGCCCGTTCTTCAATGAGTGGAAACAGCGGGTGAAGCCCTATATCAGCCGGGAGGAACTGGAGAATGTGGCGAATGCGATGGCCGTTAGCCTGTCGCACGTCCGAAAAGTCTATGCCGGAACGGCGGTCAGTGCCCGGATCGTTCGTGAGATAACCGATGAGGCGAAGTATAACCGGAAGCGCAATGTCTTCTATCCCGATCCGAAGCCGGTGTGCGAGCAGATGTGTATTGAGTGGGATGAAAACAATTGAGAACGGACAATTAACAATTGAGAATGATGGATACAGAACATACATTTAATTCATACTCGGGTCCGTTTCCTCGCTTAGTAGATCTACAAGACTTGTCTCCTTCACGCAAAGAGTTGATTCTTTCCCATTGTGGATTTCCACGAACGGATGCTTCAAAGGACGGTAGAACCGATCTGGGAACGGGTAAACTGCCAGTAGTTTCTGCGCCTGGCTTCTCACATCGAATGAGCCGCCAACAAACAGGTCATAACCTTGAAACAGGCTGTCCACAATCTCCCGAAACTCCTTTATCGAAGATAATGAATCTGATGAGGAACGGAAATAAACAAGATCTGCAACGATACCTTGAAAATATGTACTCAGATCATTGCGTATTTCGCCAAACACTGGGGCATTCTCCTCTATCGCATAGTCGATTTTTCGCAGACTTGCGGCAGCGATTAAAGCGTCTTGAACAAAACGGCGATTTACATTGGCCGCATTAGCGTCCAGATAGGCGATGACATAGTTCAATCGCCACTTCTTGGTAGTTTTCTTGAGTGAATTCATAATGATAATTTTTAGTGTTCACCTACAAAGGTAGGCAATTTAACCGAAGACCGAGACTATTCCGCCTAAGAAAGCCAACGACTTGCAAGTACCGGAGCGAGACCGGGGGCGGAGCGATTGAATTAATAATTAAAGAATGAAAGAATGAATATGGAAACAAGAAAGAGAATCGACTACAAGGCACTTTGTGAGGCTCCTTTTGATATGGACTCGGAGTATGAGGTGAACTTCCGGATGCTGGTCTATACCGGGCGGAAGGAGGAGGAACGGCCGGTGTTCCGAGTGGTGGTTGCCAAGGGCGAATGCAAAGTATGTATTGGTGCCCCCTGTAACGAATTCTGGGGTATCATCGGGTTGGATCCGGAGACAGGCGAGAGCCAGTGGTATAATTATAACGACTGCGTCAGCCTGGAGGGCTGGGCGGTGCTGGACAGGTTTCTCGAGAAGCGATTCGGGTGGATGGAAAAGATGGATCCGGGGCTGGTGTATGAGACGAAAGTGTTAGCGAAAGCGCAATTGGCGGAGGGCTGATCATGAAAGCGAAAGTGATTCTTTACGGATGGGCCATCAGTTGGCTGTTCCTCCTTGCCGGGGCTGATACGATGGAATATGGAAACTTTGCAGTGGGGGTTCTGCTCTTTGCGGTATGGGTGGTGTTCAGCCTGCTACTGATCGGAAACGAGAAGGCGTGCGGCGAGGAAGCGGACCGCTTCGAGGCATGGATGGATAAGGCAATGCTGTGGCTGATGGGCGGCAGCGACAAGGATAACAATCATGTGTGTTAGTCTTAAGATTGATTTAGGTTGATTCGGTACGTGGCCCGCGGTACGAGGGTGGTATCCCGGATAGTTCAGTCAGGTAGAACACTCGAAACTGGTAATTCAGGCGACATGGTCAGCGGTTCGAATCCGCTTCCGGGAACAAGATAAAGAAGACAGAGTGAACATGGAGTATTATAAAAACATATTATGTATCTCTTACGCAGAGCTGACCTCCGGTGATCCGGATGCGGTGGAAGAAAAGGACCGTCCAGTCCTGACAGAGGCAAGTTTCAAATACTACCGGTCGAAAAAGTCGATCCAGGTAGTACGCCGGGCTTGCTACGGGCAAACCGTCTTGGTATCCTACCACTCCCTGCCCGATCGGGTGAAGGAACGGGTGATCCGAAAGTATGGCGATCCGGAACAGCGGACAGGCCAATACGTGCTCCGCAACATGGTGACACGCGACACGAATGCCGAACAGTTCTATAAGGACTACACCTTGGACGACAAAGGCTTCGAACATCTGGACCCGGTCTATGTCGAGTTGTACACCGCCAATGCTTCCGTCCTGAATGCCGTGATCCGTCTGACCTCCGACCGTGAATTGTTCATCAAGTCTTACGGACGTCCTTTCTTCCGGGTCTGGCAGGAGACCAGCGGCGAGCTGAACGGCATCCAGGAGGAATTAGGCTGCCGCCTGCCCAAAAATCACCTGTCGCTGAAACGGCTGGCCGACCGCTACCGGTCGGAGAGCTACATAGCCCTCGTATCCGCCAAGTTTGGTAACCGGAACGCCCGCAAGAACAAGTTGAAAGAACAGGACGCGCTGATCGTGGAATTGATCGGCGACGGCCGCAACATCGACAACGAAACAGTCGCCCGGCTCTACAACGCCGTGGCCGACCGTATGGAGTGGAAGCGGATCACCGCGAAGACGGTCGCCAACTATAAGAACGAACATCCCGAAGCGTTTGCCGGGCGACATGGCAAAAAGGCGTTTGCCAACGAGAAGCTGATGCAGGTGAAACGTTCCACGCCCACTGCCCCGATGTATTTCTGGTGCGTCGATGGGTGGGACACGGAATTGCTTTACAAGAGCCGTGCCACCGACCCCCGAACGGGCCGAAGCGTCACCACCTACCACCATCGCCCGACAGTGATCGCCATTATCGATCCTTTCAACTACTACATTGTGGGCTATGCCATCGGACGGCACGAGTCGCCCGACCTGATCCGCGCCGCCTTCCGCAATGCCTTCGAGCATACGGAAAAACTCTTGGGTGGCAGCTTCCAGCCTTGGCAGATCCAGTCGGACAACTACCAGAAGAAACAACTCTTCCCTTTCATGCAAACACTTACGCAGCATTTTACACCCGCTGCCGTAGGCAATGCCAAGGCAAAGCCGATCGAACCTTTCTTCAATCGCTTCAACCGGAAATATTTCCGTCTGATGCCCAATACCAGCGGCCATGGCGTGAAGAGCGGCCGGGCGGTGCAGGTGAGCGACGATTGGATCGAATCGCATAAAAAGAGCTTTCCCGATTACGCCGGTTGCTGCTCGCAGATCGAACAGGTAATCGAGCTGGATCGTACCACCAAACGCGAAGCCTATCTCCAGCGGTGGAATGAACTTGAAGCTGACCGCCGCCGTCCGTTCGACCCGGTACAACGCCTGTTGGCCTTTGGCGAGACCGCCACGCCCCGGAAACTCCGGGGAGACGGGATGCACCTCCAGGTGGGCAACGCGCAATTTGTTTATGACAGCTTCGATCCGGAGTTCCGTGCCTTGGGGCACGTTGATTTCTTCCTGCGTTACGATCCGTCAGATATGAGCCGGGTGATTGCCATCGAGAACATCGGCACGCAAAAGGCACCCATCGAGGGAGGCACGCGCTTCGTATTGGAACAAAAATACAGGCAACCGCTTGCCTTGGCCGATCGTAGGGAGGGGGATGCCGAAGAACTGGCCCGGGTACGGCAGTTCAACCGGGCAATGGTGGAAGATACGATCGAGAAACGCCGGCAAAGCGGTGAGATCGTCCGCGAGTTTTTCGATGAGAATGCCGAACGGTTGGCCGGAACGCTTACCGCCCATGTCATTACCGACAGCCTCGGCCGGCATAAGGATGTGCGCAATGAGGTGGCAGGCCGCAAGGAGACGGTTGCCTTGCCGGTACAACCGGCGGCCTTTTTGGGCGATGACGACGATTTCGACTTCGTCACAGGCGATCGGGAGTTTTTAAATGATTTTTAAACAGTATTCAAGATATGAACAGAAACGGATTAATGAAGCACGTAGGCGACTGGATCACACGCCTCGGCTCGCAAAACAAAGTGGCTGAACGGTGCGGCATCAGCAGCGCCTCGCTCAGCCAGTGGATGAACGGGAAATACGGCGCGGACACCACCGAGATGGACAAACGCATCGCCGCCGCATTAGGCTACCAGGAAGACGGCTGGCAGGTGGTCACCACCATACGGAACTACCGGAAGATCGAATTCGTCTTCCGTTCCTGCAAGCAGCAAAGCATGTGGATGGCTATATCCAACAAGGCAGGCAGCGGAAAGACGCAGACACTGGAACATCTCTTCAATCAGGATCTGACCGGATCCGTTATCTTCATGCAAGCCGAGGAGTGGAACTCGCGCCAATTCCTGCTGGAGCTTGCCGAACGTACCTGTGGCGTACCTCGCAGAGGCTATACCGACATTCCGACCCTTTTGAAGATGATCACCGAATACCTGAACGGCATGGCGGCCGACCATCCGATCCTGATCATCGACGAGGCGGACAAACTGAAGCCTGCCGCCTTCCGCAAGCTGATTCCCCTCTACAACCGCACGGAGCATCGTTTGGGCTGCCTGTTGGCCGGTACGGAGAACCTGCACAAGGAGATTGCCCGGGGCGTGCGCAACAACACCAAGGGCTACGATGAGATAGACAGCCGATTGGGCCGCTCGTACATCGAACTGCCCGGCGCGACCGAACAGGACGTGCTGGACATCTGCATGGCGAACGGGCTGGACAGTGAGACGGCCTCCCGTATCTGGAGCGAGGTGGAGAAGGTGAAACGCCTCGTGAAGGTACAGAACAAGAAAGGCGACACAAAAGAACGGAACCTCTATTTCTGCGAGGACCTGCGCCGCCTGATGCGCTTTGTGAAACGGGAACAGTTGGCCAACGAATTTGAGAGGATCTGATCGATGGGAAAGGTGTTAGGCGTACAACAGTTCCTCTCCGCCAAGAAACGGCGGATGGAGTTTACCGGTGCCTGGTACGATCTCTTAGGCCGCCCGGCCCCCTACGGCACATGGATCATTTGGGGGCTGAGCGGTAGTGGGAAGACCTCCTTTACCTGCCGTCTGGCGAAATACCTCGCCCGGTTCGGACGGGTGGCCTACCTGAGTTTGGAGGAGGGCGACAGCCTCTCGCTGCAACGCTCTTTCGAAGACGCGGGAATGATGGAGGTGAACGGCAAGCTGGTATTGCTCGACATGGACATAGGCGAAATGCTGGAACGGCTCGAAAAGCCGAAAAGTTGGGACATCGTCATCATCGACTCCCTCCAGTACGCACGTCTCACATACGACGATTACTTGGAAATGGTGAAGAAGTTCCCGAAAAAGCTCTTCGTCTTCGTCAGCCATGCCGACGGCAAGAACCCCAAAGGGGGTACAGCCGATAGTATCCGCTACGACAGCCACTGCAAGATCTACGTGGAAGCCTTCCGCGCCACCGCCAACAGCCGTTTTCTTGACAAAGGGCAACAACAAAAGCCTTTTATCATCTGGGAGGAGAAAGCGTACCTCTATTGGAAAGACAAAATGATGGACAATTAAAGAATTAAAGTCATGGCAACAACAAAGAAACAAACCGCCCGCCGCGCCCCCTCGCACGCCCTCTTCTGGACGCTCTTGAAGGAGGTTCCGGGCTACGACCCGCACTATAAAGACGTGATCAAGGAGGGTATTGTGCATGAGCACAGCGGTGGGCGGACCACTTCGCTCAGCGAGATGTACACGAAGTACCCCCGCGAATACAGCCTCATGATCGAGGCGATGAAGGGTAATCATGAGCAAAAGAAAGCCCGCTACGAAGACAGTGCCGACCTTGCCCGCAAGCGGGTGATCGCCGCCATCAGCCAGTGGGTCGATAAGTTGGGCTACACCTTCGGGAGCCGTGAGGCGAAAGTGCGCTACGTGATGGGCATCGCCTGCCGCGCCGCCAACTGCGGCAACTTCAATGCGATCCCGGAGAGCCGCCTGTCGGCCATCTACAACCTCTATTGCAAGCGCAACCGCGTGGATATAACCGGCAATCCCGAATTGGATCTACCCATCTTAAAGAATTGACAATGGACAATTGACAATTATGGGACGCTATACACCATTACAAGACAAACTCGACGAAATCGAGGAACAGGGCAAACGTCTGCGCCGCCGGCTGGAATACCTGAAAGGCGAGCGCGACTTCCTGGTCGATATGCTGCTCACCCGGCCGACCCGGGACATGGAGGCGCAACGCCGTTTACTCCAGGAGTGGGACGAGGAGATCGACAAACTGGACCAGTCGATCGCCTACCTCCGCCGGGAATATGTGAAATACAAAGAGATTCAGAATAAACAGATGTGTAACAATCAAAAACAACAGAAAAATGGAAGATTTAAGTAAACTCTCCAGTAAGGAACTGGAAGCCTTGTTGGAAAAGAAGAGAGCGGAAGAACGCCAACAGGCATTGGACAAACGCGCCGCCTACGAGGGCATCCGCGCCGAACTGGTACAGAAGGTGGAACAGAAGGTCCGTTCCGTGTGCGACGAAGTGAAGGGGTTGCACGCCTTTTGCGTGGACGAGATCGAGGCGTTCCGCCAGGTGCTTGCCGAGTACGGCCAGTTGCGCCGCGAGGGGCAGATGTCGTTCTCCATCCAGGAGGGTTGCTTCCGCATTGAAGTGAAATCAAACAAGGTGAAACGCTTCGACGAACGTGCCGATGCCGCCGCCTCGCGCCTGATCGAGTTCCTGCAACAGTGGATCGAAGGCAAGGAGGACGGGCAGGAGAACCCGATGTACCAACTCGCCATGACGCTCTTAGAGCGTAACAAGTACGGCGATCTCGACTACAAGTCCATCTCGAAGCTCTACGAGCTGGAGGAACAGTTCGGCGACGCGGAATACACCGCCATCATGAAGCTTTTCAAGGAATCGCACTTAGTCGAAGGAACGGCCACCAACTTCTATTTCTTCGAGAAAGACAAGATGGGCGTATGGAAGAAGCTGGAACCGTCGTTCAACCGACTCTGAAAAAAGTAAAGACCGCCACCCTCACCCCCGGCTGCTGGATCTACGTCTGTCCCTGCGGTTTCCGTGCCACCGTCGGCCGGGTGGTGAGGACTTCGAGCAAGTGGATGGTCTACTGCTTCAAATGTAAACAACAAACCGGTAAATATTATAAAGTCATGGACGAACGATTGGAATTTACAGAGAACTTCAACAACAAACTGAACTGCACCTGCTTCACCACGATCCGGCTCCACCACCCGGTACGCAACGCCATCGGCTCCGTGAAGCAAATCTACTTGAAGGGCGTATGGAAAGGCAACGCGAAGATCATGCACGCCGCCACCCTCACCCTCGACCGGATCAACCTCCCGGTAGCGAAGCTCGACACCGGCCTCCTGCCGGACGAATGCCGCCGGCTGATCCGAACCCTCTACAAGAACCGCTCCGGCATCAACTGGGAGGCACAACAGTTGGACTACCTCCTTTTGGAGTATATCAACGAATCAAAAGAACCTAAATTATTTTAAGATGAAAAAGAAGAAACAATCCTGTGCCGCCAACCGGCACAAATGCCGCCCGGTCTTTCTGATCGAGCAGGAGCTGCGCGAGGCGATGAATGATGCCGCCTCCTGTCTCCGAAACCGGAACTACGCCCGCCATCAGCAGGCCATGCAGCGCATCGCGCGTTTGAAAAAGGAGCTTGAAGACTCCCGGATCGACCAACAGTTCCACGATGACAACCGCAATATGGACCGAGCCGAACGGGCTTTTTTCGGCAAGATCCTGCACCTGTCGCTCAACGAGGCCGACCTGGCGATCTATCATATCGAGATGTTTTTTGCCTACTTCAGCGACCGAGGCTTCAAGCCCGTCCCCGAATGGGAACACCGCAAGGGAGAACTGATCCGTGCCATCAAGGCTTATCGTGAGTTCGTGAGGGTATTCTTCGAGGGAGCCGACCTGCGCGTCGGCAATGAGCTGAACTTCATGAAGCTCCTTGATCTGATCTCAGACCGTTGCTTCACCGACCGTGAACGGGTCTATTACGACAAGTATGAAATCAAGGCAGCCAATAAAATGGAGGACGGGGTATGATTATTGCAGTTGATTTTGACGGGACCCTCTCAATGGGGCCCTATCCTGAAATCGGGAATCCCAAACCATACGCGGTAGAGATGATGAACAAATTGAAGGACGATGGCCATTACATTATATTATGGACCTGTCGTCGGGGTGAACGGCTGGAGGATGCTCTGAACTGGCTCTTGGAACAAGGTATTCCCTTTGACCGCATCAATGCCCATGAACCGCAGAACCTCGCTCGCTATGGCGATGACCCCCGCAAGATTTATGCCCATTGCTACATCGATGACAAGCAGGTGGGCGGTCTGCCTACCTGGCCGGAGATTTATGAATATATAACGAATGAGGAAAAGAAATGGAAGGAGAATCTGAATAAAGTATAGGTATGAATAAAAAAATTTTTGGCTTAATAGGTCTGGCTGGTTACATATTGTTTCTTGCCGTCTTGGCTGCAGTGGCTTTTAAAATCAATTTTTGGCTTGGACTTCTTGTTATCTCTATCGAAATGATGGTTACATGTGCTATTGTAGTAAAAGACAATAAAAACTAACAACTAAAAAGAAATGAACCTAATGGACAAGGTACAACAATCAATAGATTTTCTTCGGAAGCTGGAAACAGACGATCCTTATAGTCTTGGTTTCTCCGGCGGTAAAGATAGTGTCGTTATCCTGGACCTTGCCGAACGTGCCGGTGTCCGGTTTACGGCTACCTATGCCAATACGACTGTCGATCCGCCGGGAACAATATCTTTTATTAAGACAAATTACCCACAGGTGGTTATCCGTCATCCGGAAAAATCATTCTTTCAGCTTGTAAGCGAAAAAGGTTTTCCATCCCGGATGCGCAGGTTCTGCTGCGAAAAACTAAAGGAGCGATATGGTATAGGTAAAAGGACGATTGAAGGTATGCGAGCAGAAGAAAGTTCGAAACGTGCATTGTATGAGCCGGAGCAGTGTGATAGTAGAAAGTGGATGAAGGGTGCAAAGCATGTTTTACCGATCTTATCCTGGACGGAAAATGATGTATGGCGGTATATCCGTAAGCGTGGGCTGCCTTATTCAAAATATTACGATCCACCTTACTGTTTAACCAGACATGGTTGTGTAGGTTGCCCTCTGGCTCCGGTACATCAAATGCAGGCAGAATACAAATTGTTCCCCGGTTACGCCCGGCAGATGATCCGATCAATCGGAAAGTACATGGATAATAAACCGGACAATGCAATAGCACGAAACTTCTCTGATCCTTACGAAGCATTTTATTTCTATCTGAATGAGATGTCGATGCAGGATATACGACGATTAAAGAAAGGTCTGTTTGGCTTCAACGCCAAGCAAATCATTGAAAAAGAAATATTTCAACTATAAAAAAAGAGAGGGGTTCCAACCCCCTCTCTACCTCTAAACGTTTTGATGACGTTCTTTTAGTTTTATACCATTTCTTTACACGGTTCAATAATTCACTAAAGAGGACTTCTAAGCTTGGCTTAAGAATGTATTCTATAAAGATATATTTTATCATAAAATATTTAGATTTAATGAATACCGTCACGCATGAGGCATACAAATATTGTAAATAAAAAATCAATATCCAACAAAAATGACAAATATGAAACAATTTAGATATTGGCTCCGAATAAACGGTTTCCGTTCAGAACAGTTCGGAACCGGCACGAAATGGAACTCGATTAAGCTCAAATCACGAAAAAATTGAATATAGCTCATGAGTATGAAAGATTATAGGACAAATCCCCAATGTTCTTCAATGTATCAAAGACACAGAAGGAAGAACAGGAAAAATCAAAAATAATCATTTTGGGAGTAAATATAGAAAGGGCGAGGGGAACAGGGGGGCGGATATGTTTTTGACTGGGAAAGAAGGTTATTCAATTGGAAATATGTAATTTTGCGATAAAGAGTTTGTGCCATCATGTCTAAGGGAAGAAACAAAAGATTGATATCGCTGCGCGATGAAACGCTGATACGCCGATATTACTACTGGACGGAGATCGAGCGCCGGCGGTTTGACGATGCCCTGAAGATCCTCTCCGAACAGGAGTTCTTCATCTCGGAAGCCCGCATCATGGCCATCATCCGTCAAAACTGCGACAAACTGACCGATATCGAAGTGAAACCGGTTCCGAAAGTTCGCAAGCCGCGGATCAACGCCCGTCAACTCACGCTCTTCCCCGGTGGATAGCCAGTATCAGGCCGGTTCTTCATCCATGATACATTCGTAGGTACTCTCATACACTTTGATGGCTCCCGGCAATGAATACCAGCGCGACCCGGTGCGTTCCAATTCCGTCGCCTTTTCCGATTCCACATGCCGTACAATCTCATGCAACCGCTTGAACATTGCGATACGTTCCGCCACCTTACCGGCCGTTCCACTCGTGTAATGGGTGTCATCAAAGCAGTCGATGCAGAGCTTCACGATGATCTGGGCCGTTCCACGCTGGTAATCGTCGGTGACTGTCTCCCAATCCACCTTGTCCACGCTGATCAGCACACAGGGGAACGTGACCGGGTAGGTATCTTCGTCGGTCTGCAGTTGCCCGTAATCTTCATCCACTAAAGTCAGTTCAAGCATGCCGTCAGCTACGGCAGTTTGTATCAAATTGAATAATTCTTCCATTCTAAAAGTCTCCTATCAATTTTTTAAGTTCCTTTTCAGTGTATTCGTTTATCTTTTGTTGCAACTCTTTGCTGTGCCCCATGAACTTGCGTTGCGGGATATGTACCCGTGAAGTCTGTTTGGGGGTCAGGGCGAGCCTTTTCCACATCCAATCTGCCGGGTTCATGGCAGACTCTTTGCGTTTGCGCACTTTGGGCGAATCGCCTTTTTTGATTCCGGCGGCTTCGAAGAAACGGTGCCAGGCATAGCGTCTCATGCGTGGGGTGATCCGGTGGGTGACCACTCCTCCGTTGTTGTGGATGGGGGCGTATTTCACCTCGTTCGAGACGATGACCTTACCGGCACCGGCCTTGTAGGTGAATCCGCCATAGAGGTTGTTGCTGCCGCTCAGCAAGGGGGTACGGTTGTAGTAGGCAGCCTTGCCACCCTGTTCCTGCCGGCGTGTCTGTTTCCATTTCTGGACCGAACCGTTATCGCACCAGCCTCCCTCACGGAAGTTGCGCTTGAAATGACTGATCGCCATTTCGCCCACCCGCTTCGGCCATCGGCTGTCGCGGAAAGCAACAAGGGCGGACTTCTTTTGTTCCAGTTTGCGAACTAGTTGGTTTAAATCCATGAGAATTTTGATTGATGAATGATGACTTGTAAATTATATTGTTACCTTTGCAAAAAGAAGAGTGATCGATTGTACTGGGTTGGATTGCATATCCTTCGCTAAAGGCTTTCGGTCACTCTTTCTTTTTTATCTTTTCGACAATGGAATAAAACATTAATTCTCCAGTTTTTAATTCCCGTATTACTACGTAAGAAGGTTCATTGTTGATCTCTATCTTATAATAATGATATCCTTTTACCATTTGGTTATCCTTGACATCCGGATCAAAACGGACATAGTTCCCCTTTTCCAGTAACGATTTGATATACCTTACTGCCTCATTCTTTTCCAGTAAATACTTATGAGGCTGGTTCAATGCCTCCTTGATCCCGGTCGAGGTGAACGAGATGGGCATATCCAAGCCCGGAACGGACATCTGTTTCCCGATCAGGTTTTCCTTGGCCCACTCGCGTATTTCCGCTCGTTGGCGTTTGATATCCTCTTTGAATACGTAGCCGTTTCCGAAAATCGTCTGTTCGGTTATGAGCCTCTCCACCGCCTCTCTTGCTCCCTCGTATCCATTTTTGATATAGGGGTGCGAATCGCTGAAGAGCCTGGCATCTTTGGCGGGGTTATTGTCGAGTCCGGGGCTGGGACGGTCGGCTTCGCCACCTTCGGGCGGGTTCGCGGTCGGCTCTTCGTCTGTAGCCTCCAGGTCGCACTTGCAGTTCCATCGGTCACCCGGACGGTGCTTCGACCAGAACGGATCGTCGATGAGCCGGACGGTGTTCCAGAACACACGGTGGTCCTCGCCCGGATGAATGCTTGTACTTTCGATCCATTTGAGGCAAGGCAGATCCTCCCGGTTCGCCTCGAAACGCCGCCACTGCACCGCCTGGCGTGCCCGATTGACCGCCGTGGCATATTCCGTCTGCAGCCATGCCTTGAGGTGTGTCGGAGCGATCAGCGTCCGCACATCGTAGGCGAACCGTTCGAACGGCTTCAGCTCTCCCTTTTCATCCAAGAGCTGACGGGCAATGTCGTTCTGCAGACGGTGGGTGCGAAAGGCGGCAAAGACACCGTTGTTGTAGCGAAGCTCCCGGTAAAATCCACGGTCATCCTCATTGAATCCCGCCAACCGGATTCCTTTGTCGGTAGCCTCGTTGAAGCTGCGCCAGAACTCATGCCAGGGGGCAAGGGCAATGTCGTTCACCACATCGACCTCCTTCAGATAGATATTGCGTATCAACTCCTCCAACACTTTGTTGTTGAAGACAAAAGCCTCTTCATCACCGCTATCAATGATCGGTTCGTCACACTCATAGTAGAGCTGGTTCATCACCAGTCTAAAGCCCCCTTGCCGGTCGCTTCGGGGGCCTCTCCGAAAAAACGGCTCAGCAGGTTGGCAAAGGTATGTTTCTTGTTACCCCCGTTTGTTTTTGTTCTTTTTGATTTATTGTCGGGGAGCAGAGGATCTGCTGTCGGTATTGCTTTCTGTTCCCTTTTTTCGGCCATCTGCCGGTCGTAGTCCTTCGGCATGTTCAGTCCAAACTCTTCATATAACTGGCCATGATCGAGAGGCAAACCCAAAGCGCTGAGCTTCGAGATAATCTCGACACGACTTTTTGGATCGGTGTTTTTGGGTGAGACAAACGAGAATTTCCCTCCACGCACGTGATAGCCGAACGATTCCAACAGGTCGGTCATCTGATAGTTGAGCACATTCATCACGAACCGCTTGTCCTGCTCCAGCAGCAGGTCTTCCGCTTTCTTTTGTACCGTACCGAGAGCCTGGGTTCCCTTTTCTCCCGCTTCAGTGGTCAGCGTATTGCCTAAGATGTGTTTTGAGATCTCCTGATTGCAAAACAGTGCCAGTCCCTTATAAAGATCAGATGTCCCGCTCTTGCTGCCGATATCATGCAGTGTGAGGTTACTTCCCTCCGGATGCAGAAAAACAGAAGCCCCCCCGCCATCAAAAATATCATTGACAAGGTTGTATCGCTGTGAGTCGTCACCGGCATTGTAGGTGTATTCGCGGATGGGTTGACCGAACAGTTCGGCAAACTGCGACCAGTCGGCCACATCACCCCGTTTATAAAGTACCCAGGGAATATCTTTCACCAAATCGCCTAAAGCTCGCGGTTTACCCACGAACAGCAGATTGTCGTAATCGTCCCATCGGGTACCGTGAATATCAGTCTGCATCCGGAGGATCAGTTGTCGGATTGGCTCCACGTGTTTGCGAGGGATCAGATCATATCCGAGCCATCCGTCACTCTCTTTGCGGAACTGGAAGAGCGAAAACCCCCAATGACCAGTATCAAGCAGGTCATTCAGAAACTCGTAAAACCAGGGTGATTCGAGCAGGTCATTAATCGTCTGATCGGGCGAACCGTTACGGCTGAATTCGATCTTTGCCGACAGTACGGCCGATTTGCGTTTGCCGATCACGCTGGTGAGGTGCGTATCCATCAGGATGGATTCGTAGAGGTCGTACAATTTTACCCGGTTAGGGAAATCTATCCGGTCGGCTTCGTTGACTGCCTTTTGGAAATGCTCGATCTCGCGATTCCATCTGACAGCCTGGGTTATCAATATAGTGTTGCCTCCGGCAGGCTGGTTGAAAAAGCCTCCTGAGGTGATTTGCCTGTTCTTCTTTTTTCGGCTCATGTTTTATTGCTTTTAAATTCGATTTACACCATGTTTAAATCAGATCAGAAACGGGTCGATCGTTTCGGGTTGCTTTTCAAAAAGAAAGGGGACTGCTGCAGATCATCTTCTAAAAGAGGCGCCCCGTTAATACTGACTGATCCTTTTTGAACTCCTTTCATCCATTCGACGGCACGCTCGTAGCGGTTCTGCCTGATGCCGTTCGTTAATTTTTGCGGATTGCCGACCGAGTAAATATGATAGGTCGCAATGTCAAGGCACATCATCAGCACTAACGGATGTCGTTCAGTTCCACGGGCGGAGAAAATATTTTCCACGTCATAGCGGGCGGACAGGTATGATTTCATCTCTGCGATGGCCCGGTCTTCGCAAATATCCAGGATCGAATTGTCGCCACGGGTCAATGAGTCTATAATGTCGCGATGTACGGTAGCATCATAGTCTTCAGGGTCAATAAAATGCGTCATAGTCTATATTTGTTTTTAGCGCGGAAAGCCCTTGCCGGAATCGTCAGCGGTGGAGCCATACGCTGTATTTTATGATCTATAATTCGTTTTCCACCCTCCACACAGTCCGGACCGTCGGCGGGAAACTTCAGTTGCAGGGTAAACAACAGGAACTGGTCGGCGAGCCGCTGCATATGAGGGTTTTCCTTTTCCGCCACATTGAGCACCAGGCGTCCTTCACGGTTGACCGGTTCCAGATTGGCCTCGATACGGGTTGCCTTGTCTGTCTTCTTCTCTTCATCCGGAAGAATAGATATATTTTTACCATGCTCCTTGCGCTTGTCTGAAAGCAACGGAATAAAGACCTGCTTAAAAAAAGGATCTTGTAAAGAGTTGTTTTCTATATAGCAGTAGAGCGGAACTTTCCCTCCCACATAATCATCAAGCAGGAAATACCAATCGATGAAATCCGAATTAAGTCCACGATCCAAAAAACCTTTGATCACGTAATAGACCCCGTCCAGCTCGCCAATGAGCCATAACGCCTTAGTGGAACTTTTCTTTGATCTGTTTTCTCCCGGGGCCGGGTCACCGTAAGCCACTAAAAATTTGAATTTACTGAGCGGCGGGATTTTGCCCCATGTCAGTTCCTTAAAGACTTCCCCCTCGCTTACCGGGTTGTTGAAGTATTCGGTCTGCTGGGCGGATGCACTGATCTTGGACAATGTTTCATCGATAGCCTCTTCGCTGTTTTTCTCCGGCCAGGTGCTACGCCCCTCCTTGTCACGGATATTGACGATATCCCAATGGTCGGCGATCGCTCCGGCACGGGTCACGCAGCAATCCTTGGCGATGATATTCCCACAGAAAATCACCAGTACGGGCACAGCCGGGTCGCGAGTCCCGTAGACCGCTTTTTCCCAGAATTTCCACATATCGTTCACACGGTCAGGATTACGGCAGGCTTCATCAGTGTCGAAGTCGTCGACCAGCAGCACATCCGGCCGGTACTGCTTGTTGCGCGAACCACGGGGTGCATTGCCATAGCCGATGGCACGGAACGCTGCGTCATTCTTGGTGACAAACTCCTCTTCCGTCCATTTGTTTATACCCACCTGTTCGCCATAGTAGGCACGGATACGCGGATTGTTTTCCAGTTCCTTTTTGTAAGGATCCAACAGCCGTTTTGCAGCATCCTGCGTGGCAGAGGTCATCATTACATTGTGTTTGCGCCGGGTCAGCACCAAGAATAATACAATGAACATGACAATCGTGCTCTTGGCAAGGCTTCGAGCCCAGCTCAGAACTTCATACCACTCGTCATGTTTCAAGCACCGATTTATGGCACGGATATGGAAAGGGGCGAATTGGCTCTGTGCGTATTCAGGGAAGAAATACTGTATCCATTCGATCGGATGAGCCTCCAGATAAGCCTTATGCTTCTCCAGTTCGGTCCTGTTCTTGTGCTCCATAGGCAGGTCGGCCATGAGGTCCTGATAGAACGACTCCCACCTGCGCAGGGCTTCCCTTTCCTCGGCAATCATATCGTACTACGGATAAAACGGTCCCACAACTCACCGAACTCCTTTGCCTTGTTGATATCGACAGCCCGCAGCCATACCAAAAAGCGGGTTCCGGCGCTCACGAGGTCTTTCAGTCCGGCATCTTTCTCCAATTTGTCAATCGCAGCTGACAGTTTCGCGATGGTGGCCGCCTCGGTTGTTGTTGCATAGCGTTCACCCACGGGGCGTTCACCGATCACCCGGTTTACCTCGGCAATCTGTCGTTGCAGGTTCATGATCTGCTGTTCGCGGGTCATGGTTATACCGGCTTTCAGCTCCTCCCATTTACTGTCGGCGATCCATTTGCCCACAGTTCGCCGGCTCACGCCCACTTTTTCCGCTATTTCCTGTTGCGTAAGGTTTTCACGCAGGTAAAGCACTCCGGCATATTCTTTCTTCTGTATGTTCGTCAAATCAGCCATAAGCAAGTCTTTTTTTAGCAAAATTGCAGGTAAAATAAGGGGTTGACAAATTGTGTTTTTACGATGTGATTACACTTTGATATTATTGATTTATAAAGTTTTATGATAAAAATAGAATTTGCACGGTTCTGTATTACTCCTCAATTTTGTGTCAAAACAAGTACGAAATGACAAAACAGTTTTTCAATATGATCGCATCGAAAGATGGCACAGCCTGTATTCTTCTATATGGCGCTATCGGCAGTTGGGACGATGCGGATGTGCGTAGCGGTGACATCGTGCGCGAGTTGATGGAAATCGAGGGTTCCTACAACAAGATAGACGTTCGTATTAACAGCATGGGTGGTGAAGTATATGCAGGTATTGCGATCTTCAATGCGATCCGGAACACCGCGGCCGACATTACAATTTATGTGGACGGTATTGCGGCAAGTATGGCGAGTGCGATTGCTTCCTGTGGCAAACCTGTTTATATGAGCCGGTATGCGCGATTGATGATCCATGGCGTATCGGGTGGTTGCTACGGCAGCAAAGAGGATATCCGCCGGTACATCGAAGAAATGGAGTCGCTGGAAAAAACACTTACTCATATATACGCCAAGCGAACCAACAAGACTGAAGAGGAAATCAAACAACGGTTTTTCGATGGACACGACCATTGGCTTACGGCAGATGAAGCATTGGCGGAAGGGTTGATCGATGGCATTTATGATACCGATCCGATACCGCTTGACAGTACGCCGCGCCAGGTTTATGACATCTTGCAGAACCGGCTAACTCCAAATAATATGCTGATAGATGAATTAAGAAAAAGACCGTCGTTTGCCGGAAAGTCAAACGATGAAGAGGTGGTCGCCCATGTTGACCATCTGGTAAGCGAAGCAGGTAGAGTCTCAGGACTGGAGACAGAGAACACTGAGTTAAAAGCTCGTATCGCTGATTTCGAGAAAAAAGAAGCAGATGCGGCCGAGGCTGCTCGTAATGCGATGGTGGAAGCTGCCGTGAAAGATGGACGTATCAAAGAAGTGCAACGGGAAGTCTACCTGAACCTATTGAAGGCTGATCCTGTCAATGGAGAAGCTGCGTTGAAATCGCTAAAGCCGGTGCGCCGCGTGATGGACGACATCGCGGACAAAGGTAGTAAAGAAGAGAGCCCTTGGAAAAAACGAATGAAAGAAATTCAGGATAATTTAAAATAATCGCAGAATATGATTCAGATTAATGGAACAAACTATTCGGGTGAGGTATTAGAGATGCTGCTTACCCGCGCCGCCACTGGAAACGAACTGGTAGAAAAAGGACTGATCCATGTTGTACCAGAGGTGGCCAAGAAGTTTTCAATCCCCCGCCTGCGTACCGGCAAGATGCTGCAGAAACGCAAGGAGATGCCGACCGATTCGGACAGCAAGGGCAACTTCGATTATGACGAACGTGAACTGGTGCCGGTAGATTTCATGGCCTTTACGACCTTCAATCCGCGCACCTTCGAACAGATCTGGCGTCCCTGGCAGCCGAAAGGGAACTTGGTATTTGCCGAACTTCCGACGGAAGGTCAAAACGCCCTGCTCCGCGAGTTGGCCAAATCGGTGAAGTTCGAGTTGGGCTTCCATTTCGTAAACGGCGTGTATGGTGAAGATGACGACCATCTGTTCAATGGCATCGTAACCCGTATGTTGGCCGACCGTGATGTGGTAAGAGTTTCTTCGAAAGAGACAACAATGATCAAGAAGCTGAAAGCGGTCAAGGACGCTATCCCTGTTACACTGAGAAGCAATCCGGGCTTGCGTATCCTGATGAGCATCGCAGACTTCGATGCTTACGACGAAGAGTTGACACAGCAGCCGAACAAGGGGGCGAACTACACAGATATGAATGTGGAGCGTTATAAGGGGATCCGCATCATTCCACTGGCCAATTGGCCCGACGGTTTGATCGTGGCTACGGTTTGCGGTATGGATTACGATACCAACCTGTGGGCGGGTGTCAACCTGGTGGACGACATGGATGTGATCCAGATCGACAAACTGACGAACGCCGGTGAAAAGTATTTCTTCAAGATGCTGATGAAAGCTGATACCAATATTGCTTGGGGTGAAGATGTCATCCTGTTGGATGGCCGTGTTGCCGCAGAAGCCTCTGTATCCGGGACAACCATTACGATGAAGACTCCCGTAGAAACGGTAGAAGTGACACCGAGTGCGGATTCCACCTATTCCGTAACCGGTGACGGGGTAATCATCGGGGCTTCGTTGACACTGGCCAACAAGTCTACCGACAAGAAAGCGACCATCGACGGCATTGATGTGAAAGGTGGCGAAACTGCCTCTTTGGGCTATGATGGTAAGAAATGGTTTAAATCCTGATCCCATGCCTTACACCTTGAAACTCTTGGTTATCCACTGCACCGCCACCCCTGCAGGCCGTGAAGTATCGGCGGGAG
>ENA-ORNB01000230-ORNB01000230.1-human-gut-metagenome-genome-assembly--contig:-NODE-230-length-65628-cov-11.294481_pt1 | contig 65628 bp, 96 predicted proteins | sample MGYA00242112_ERZ509016 | MGnify/ENA primary metagenome ERZ509016 (study PRJEB26280, sample SAMEA2338705) | human gut metagenome | biome: human gut; feature: human-associated habitat; material: faeces...
CGCTACCTCCACCTTGGCAAGGTGGCGCTCTACCAGATGAGCTACGGCCGCATATCCATTGTGGCGCGCCGGGCGTTCCCGGCGACGTCGATTATTATACCGCAGCTTTCGTCTCTTGTCAACTACAAATTTGCATTTTTTGAAAAAAGGGACGTTTCCGTCCCCCTACTGCGTACAAAGCTGCGGAAGCGTTCAAGTTTGCCGCGGCTGACGCGAAGAAATTTTAATTGCTTTCCTTTCTTAATATCGTTATAATTAAGATTGTCAAATCGTTGCTGAACTTTCGCGCCTGCCGCTTCGGGCTGCTGCACCGAGGAACAGGCGTGTTTTCATGCAGGGGAGAATATAGGAATAAGGAGCAAACGCAATGTACAAGATCACGGAAAAGGTGGCGCTGAACCCCACCGTTACAAAGATGGTCATTGAAGCCCCGCTCATTGCCAAAAAGGCAAAGCCCGGCCAGTTTATCATTGTGCGCCCGTTTGAAGACAGCGAGCGCATCCCCCTCACCGTCGCAGGCTATGACCGCGAGAAGGGTACTGTGGACATCATCTTCCAGATCGTCGGCGGCACCACCATGGAGCTGAACAGCCTCGAAGTAGGTCAGAGCGTCCACGACTTCGTCGGCCCGCTGGGCCGCGCCACCGAGGTGGAGGGCCTGAAGAAGGTCTGCGTCGTCGGCGGCGGCGTGGGCTGCGCCATTGCGCTGCCCATCGCCCGTGAACTCCACGAGCAGGGCTGCGTTGTCCACAGTGTGGTCGGCTTCCGCAGCAAGGACCTGCTCATCCTCGAGGACGAGTTCAAGGCCTGCAGCGACGAGCTGCGGATCATGACCGACGATGGCAGCTACGGCACCAAGGGCGTCGTCACCGCTGCCCTCGACGAGCTGGTGGCTGCCGGCAACCAGTACGACCTGGTCATCACCATCGGCCCGCTCATCATGATGAAGTTCGTGGTCAAGACCTGCCAGAAGCACGGCCTCAAGAGCATCGTTTCCATGAACCCCATCATGATCGACGGCACCGGCATGTGCGGCGGCTGCCGCCTGACCGTGGGCGGCGAGACCAAGTTCGCCTGCGTGGATGGCCCCGACTTCGACGGCGACCTCGTGGATTTCGACGAGGCAATGGCCCGCGGCACCATGTACCGCCCCTTTGAGGCCAAGGCCCGGGAAAAGGCCTGCAATCTGTTCAAGACTCAGGAGGGAATGTAAAATGGCTTTCAATATGGACCCCAAAAAGTGTCCCATGCCCACCCAGGACCCCAACGTCCGCAACAAGAATTTTGAGGAAGTGGCTCTGGGCTACACCGCCGAGATGGCCGTGAACGAGGCCAAGCGCTGCGTCCACTGCAAGAACAAGCCCTGCCAGACCGGCTGCCCCGTCGGCATCGACATCCCCGAGTTCATCGGCCATGTGGCCGAGGGTGACTTCGAAGCCGCCTATCAGGTCATCAATCGTTCCTCTTCCCTGCCCGCCGTCTGCGGCCGCGTCTGCCCGCAGGAGAGCCAGTGCGAGGGCAAGTGTACCCGCGGCATCAAGAACGAGCCCGTCGGCATTGGCCGTCTGGAGCGCTTCGTGGCCGACTGGCACCGTGAGAATGTCCACACTGCCCCCGTCGTGCCTGCGTCCAATGGCCACAAGGTCGCCATCATCGGTGCAGGTCCTGCCGGTCTGACCGCCGCGGGCGACCTCGCCAAGCTGGGTTATAAGGTCACGGTCTACGAGGCCCTGCACGTCGCAGGCGGCGTGCTGATGTACGGCATCCCCGAGTTCCGTCTGCCCAAGGCCATCGTCCAGCAGGAGATCGACGGCCTCAAGAAGATGGGCGTCGATTTCGAGTGCAACATGGTCATCGGCAAGGTGCTCACCATCGACGAGCTGATGGGTGAGTACGGTTATGAGGCCGTCTTCGTGGGTTCCGGTGCCGGCCTGCCCCGCTTTATGGGCATCCCGGGCGAGAGCCTGAAGGGCGTCTACTCCGCCAACGAGTTTCTCACCCGCTCCAACCTGATGAAGGCTTATCTGCCCACCAGCAAGACCCCCATCCGCACCGGCAAGAAGGTCGCCGTCGTCGGCGGCGGCAACGTGGCAATGGACGCTGCCCGCAGCGCCCTGCGTCTGGGCGCTGAGACGGTCTACATCGTCTACCGCCGCGGCATGGCTGAGCTGCCTGCCCGTAAGGAAGAGGTCGAGCACGCCGAGGAAGAGGGCATTATCTTCAAAACCCTCTGCAACCCCGTGGAGATCCTGCCCGATGAGGACGGCTTCGTCAAAGCCATCACCTGCATCGAGATGGAGCTGGGCGAACCGGATGCTTCCGGCCGCCGCCGCCCCATCGAGAAGAAGGGCAGCGAGTTCACGATGGACGTGGACACCGTCATCATGAGCCTGGGTACCAGCCCCAACCCCCTCATCCGCTCCACCACGCCGGGCCTCGAGACCAACAAGCACGGCTGCATTGTCACCGAGGGCGACGAGGGCAAGACCAGCCGCGAGGGCGTGTACGCCGGCGGTGACGCCGTCACCGGTGCCGCCACCGTCATCAAGGCCATGGGCGCCGGCAAGGCTGCCGCCAAGGCCATCGACGAGTACATCCAGAACAAGTAAACTATAAGCAAAAGCAGGTCATCCCGCCGGGATGGCCTGCTTTTTGTTATCGGTAAAGATTTGCCGCCTCTGCGTTTTCCAGCGTCAGCAAGCGTATCTTCTTTTCGATGCCGCCCGCGTAGCCGGTCAGGCTGCCGTTGCTGCCCACCACCCGATGGCAGGGTACGATGATGGAAACAGGGTTATGCCCCACCGCGCCGCCCACAGCCTGCGCGGAGACGCGCTTTCCGCCGTTTATCTCCGCCAGCTGTTTTGCCAGTGCGCCGTAGGTCGTGGTCTGTCCGTAGGGGATCTGCAGCAGCAGCGCCCACACCGCCTGTCGGAAATCGGAGCCGATAAGATGGAGTTTCGGAGTAAAGTCCGGCTCCCGGCCTGAAAAATAGACGTTCAGCCAGCGGCAGGCGTCTCCCAGCACCGGTGTTGTCCCCTCTTCATTTTCTGGAGGAAGCTTCGCCGCAAAATACCTCTGTGCCTCAAACCATACTCCGGTCATCCCTTCTTCGTCTGCTGCCAGCAGTATCTTTCCCAGCGGCGAATCGTAATGCATCGTATAGGTCATGGCGGTTCATCCCTTCCTTTTCGGCTTTTGGGTCGGCGCGTAGTCCTTGAGGCCCGGCACCGCGCCGCCTGCTGCCGCCCAGAGGTAGAGGCTGGCCACGCTGCAATAGGGACTGAACCGGCGGCGGTACTTTTCGAACAGTTTCCGGTCGATTTTTCGGTGGTGGTACACCATCCGCAGCCCACGCTGGATGGCAAGGTCGTCGTAGCTGAACACGTCGGGCCGCTGCATACAGAAGAGCAATATCATCTCTGCCGTCCAGACACCGACGCCTTTCAGGCCGCTCAGCTCCCGGATGGCCTCATCGTCCGGCCTCTGCCAGATGCCCTCAAGGTCAAATTCTCCGCTCTCGATTTTCCGGGCAAAGTCCGTAATGTATTCGGCTTTTCGGAAGGTCATGCCGAAGCTCTGCAGCTTTTCCACCCCGGCTCCGAGGACGGCAGCGGCATCCACCACACCGAACTCGTCCCGCATCCGCTTCCAGATGGTCGCCTGCGCTTTCGTGGAGATCTGCTGGCCGACGATGTGGTGTACCACCGCCGAAAAGAGGTCGGTATCCACTTCCCTCTCGATGTGTCCCACCTGTGCGATGACCGCCGCCATCCGCTCGTCTCTTGCGCTCAGATACGCCGTTTCCGCTTCGCCGTATTGGAAATACACACCAGCGCCCCCTTTGCTCCACAACTTTTATTTCGGCACATCTCACAGTATCATTTTATGGGTTACTCATCAATTTTTCAATACTCATCTTCTATTTTATCCCCTCTCTTTTATTTTTATAAAGCCTATTCACTCCACTATATTTGCAAGTTGTGTTTCTTAAAAATGCCCTCTGAAAAACTTACCGTTTCTCAGAGGGCATTCTCATGTCTCTCTTTATGAATAATCGTCTGATAGTATCAAAGCAGTATCAGAAAGCCTTTTGGCTCTCAAAATATTGCATTGCATCAATACTTTTCAGGGTTTGCGGATTACTCGAGCTCTATGGTGGGCGGTTGTCTTCTGTTCGCATTGGTTATTTTCTATTCTTTCCAATGCTTGTATTTCCTGTATTTCCTTGGTTCTCGTTGGCTTCTGGGTGCTTCTGTTACTTGGGTGTTACTTCGGTGTTACTTTCAGGCTCCACCAAACCCAGCTCCACAAGGTAGCGGTTCACGGCCTCGTTGATGAAGTCGCTGCGGCTCATGCGGCCGGTTTCAACGTTCTTTTCCCGGTCGTCAATATAGTTGTCGATAATGTCCAGGGTGCCGGTGGGGATGTGTACCGTTGTGGGCACTCTCCGGCTGGCGCCCTTCATAGGCCTTCCGTATGGCATTGCTTTTCCTCCTGTTACTTGTTGCGGTGGCTCTCTGCTGCTGCGGCCAGAATGTCCAGATCTTGCCGCAGCCCAGGGGCCAAGGCATCCACCCAGCGCGCCGGAATGGCCGAGAAGCCAAACCAGGCGCCCGCCAGGCCGCCGGTAATAGCCGCGTTGGTGTCGGTATCGCCGCCCAGGTTTGCGGCCGCGCAGACGGCTTCCTCGAAGGTCTGGGCGTGTGCAAGGCAGCTCACGGCGGTGCACATACTGTCCACCACATAGCCGCCCGCTGCATACGTCGCGGGCTTCTCCACGGACGCGTCGTAGAACGTGCCCTTTAAGCACTCGTGCAGGAAGTCGGCCACGTTGCCGTCCTGGTACTTATTAACCGCTTCTGTAAGTAAATATACCATTCTCGTGTACAGAATGCAAGCCTCTGTGGACTTGTCGCCGCGGTGGGTCATTTCCGCAAATGCCCGGGCCTGTATTTCTGCGCCGCCCTTCGTGCTGCAATAAAGGCCAGGGTATACGGTGCGCATCAGAGCGCCGTTGCCCTCCACAGGGCGGCCGCCATCCCGCCGGGTCTGCCGCGCTGCTTCTTCCCAGTCCGTAGCCGTAGGAACGCCCTGCAAGCGAAAACGGCCCCGCAGCTTTGCAACGGCAATGCTATGGGAGCAGGCGCCGCCAATGTCCTTTGGCTTGCTGTCAGCCCATGCAATAAACTGCTGTCCCACAGAAGCGACCAGATCCAGGCCGTTGTCCCCTTCCAGGGCATCCAGGATGCCGCGGGCAACGCAAAGGGTCATTTGTGTGTCGTCTGTCACTTCGCCAGGCTTCAAGTTCAGCCAGCCGCCGCCGATCATGTCGGTAACACGGCCGTATGTGTTGCAGATCTGCCAGTCGCTCATAAATTCCAGGGGGCCGCCCAGGGCATCGCCCACGGCCACGCCGTACAAGGCACCACGGATTCGGTCAAGTTGCTTTTCGTTGATCTTCTTCATTTCTGTTCCTCCTGTCCAGGCATCCGGCCCGTAACCACTCGGCCGCTTTTGTCCAAAAGCGTGTAGCCGCACAACTGTGCGAAGATTTTCGCTGCCTTCTCCGGCTCGTACAGAAGCACCGTTGAAAGGTCTTCCACCGGGTACTCCTCTGGCACCTTCACCACCTGGGCGTAAAAGCTGCCGCCCATGCCCAGGTCGAAGAGCTCCCGGATTATGTCGTTCTGGTCGATTTTCTGCTTCTTGCTCTTTCCGTCAAAGCAGAAGGCCGCTCCTTCCGGTACGTTCTCGACCAGTTTCAAATGATCGCCTATCATGTGCCCAACTCCTTACGCATGAACCGCAGGGTTGAAGCCCTGGGCCTTTATGTTCTTCGCCCAGGCTGTCACCATGGCGGAAAGGTCCTTTTTCATGGCCGGGTAATATTTCGTTGGCTTCCCGTCCACATAGTCTTTGTAAACTTCCCAATAGCGGCCGATGTAGTCGTTCTGGTAGGTCAGCGGCTCCACGGTGCCGGTTTCCCGGTCAACGCCCATGGTCACATCCGGGTCCCGCATAAGGTCGCCGTTCTGCTCCCCATAGTGGGCCACGGAATACACCGGGCGGCCCTCGTGGTCATTGTAGCCCAAGGCCTCGATGCACAGGTCCATATAGCCCGGGGCCGTGAACTTCAAGGCCTTTTCTTCGGTGCCGTCCACGGCATCGAAGAAGGGCGCCAGGGTCTTGTAAATCGTTTTTGCACTCATGCCTTTTCCTCCTGCTCCATCAAAATTTCCGAATCGCGCGCCACCTTCCGCAGTGCGGTGAGGACCTCCGCAAGCTGGTTTAGTGTGGTCGCGTAATTTGCCACCTCGCCAGCCCAGGCCGCATAGTCGTCGCCCTCGGAAAGTAGCCGAATTGATTTTGCCAGGTGCTCCGCTTCAAGCTCCGCCATAACGATCTGGCCGTTCAACTGCTGGTTGAAGAATTTAACTTTGTCCATGCTCTGTGCTCCTCTCTGCGGTATGGTTCCCGCGACCTTGCCCGGCTGGCTGCCGGGTGGTTTCGGCCTTTTCCTCGGGCCATCATCAGGCGGGGTTAGATGTTGGTTTTGCGCGCGCCGGTCTCCGTGTGTTCCCACACATCAACGGAGTATCCAGCAGCCCGAAACCTGTTTGCAAAGCTGCGGGCCTCCTCCTCGGACGGCTTCCAAACGCAGAGTGGAAAACCGGCCTTGTTGTACAAAATCTGGTAACGCTTCATCGTTCATGCCTCCTTCACTTCCACGCTCTTAATGCTGTTCTCAACATAACTGCGGCCGCGGAGGTGCTCGCAGCTCCAGCAGAAGCCGATTCCGCGCTCTCTCAGAAAATACCCTGCCTTGGTGTTGTCCTTTTCGCTAAAGGCGGATTGAAGCGCCCAGGCCTGGGCGTCCTCCACCAGGATCATTGCGCAGGCCTCGCCGCGCTCGCCGTTCTGGATGGTGTCGTAGGTAAAAATAACGTTCTTCATGGGTCAGTCCTCCTCTGGTGCAATAAATCGCGGCTGCGGCTCAATGCCGTTGGCCTTACAATATGCGGAAGCCTCTTTCTTTGCCTTGCAGCTGTAAACCAGCTTGCCTTCCGGGAGGTCGCCGCTCTGACATCGGTGCGAATACTCGTGCACTTCCCAACGTGATTCCATCGAGCCGCTGCCGAAGTAGTGCCGCCTTTCCATGGTGTAGATCATCGCGCCGACCTCCTTAGTGTACCTTAATCAGCGTCCCGCTGTTCAGGATGTACCATTCTTCGCCGTTCTTCACGGTCGTCTTGCAGCCCTGCGCTTTAAGCAGCATCCGCATTTTTGTCAGCTGCTTTTCGGTGCACTGCATCCAGAAGAACCCTGCATAATTGAACCACTCGTTGCTCTGGATGTTCACGGAACGGGCATTCTCAAAAATGCGGTTGAAGGTACTGGTTTTCATGGCTTATTCCTCCTTGCCTTTGGTCTTCTGCTCGATTTCGAGCAGCTCATTGTAAATCCTTTCGGCCTCGTCGCCGGTCAGGTTGAACTGTTCGATCAGGTCGGGAAGGGCATCTGCCCGCCAGCCTCCCGCATAGAGGGAAGCCGCTGTGTATTGGTTGTCGTATTCCTCCCGGCCGCCGCAGCGGAGGTCATCGCGCCAGCTCTCATAATCGGCCTCTGTCATGTTCAGCATCATGGTTGTGTCCTCCCCTCTCATGCCCGGAATACCGGGCACACAGCCCCGCGGAAACGGGTGAGCCGGATTGCGTGGTTCAGTTCCTTTTCGCTCATGCAAGCGGCAGGAATCTTGCTGACAAAGCCAATCGCCCACCAAAGGCCCTGCACCGTCTGGCGGTCCAGAACGGCCCGGCGCTCTGCGTCGGTCTTGGCTGCGTTGTACCGCTTCAAGGTGCTTTCGCAGCTTGCAATGAAGTTGGCCGGAATGTTAATGGAAAGTGCGTTCATGGTTTTGCCCTCCTGTTGTTGTGTGTTGCTGTTCTCTACGCCTTTATTATAAACTGCATCGGTTTATAAGTCAAGAGGGAATTTTGCGCTTTTAGATTATTTTTAGGCAAAAAGAAAAAGCCCCACTTCCAGCGTACTGCCAGAAGTGGGGCTTTCGTGTGCTTTTAGGTGTGGTTCATGCGGGTATTACTGCTGCGCAGCCTTGGCCGCCTTGTTAAGGTCAATCTGGGCCTGGATGCGGGTAGTCAGATAACCCACGGTATCGTCGCCGGAAATTTCCTTGATGTAGTCCAGCGCGTCCTTGCTCAAACTCTTAATTGCTGCGGAAATGGCACCGTTCAGAGCCTTGGCCTGGGCGTCCTTGTCGAAAGAGCCGGACGCTTTCAGGTCGTTTACATAGGTCTGGTTCATGGCTGCCACAGCGTTTGCCACGGCGTCGGTGATCTCGCGGCATACGCGCTGGATGGTTTCGTTCTTCACCTTCTCGGCCGTGGAGGCGTCAATGGCAGCAGCGGCCTTGTGGATGTAAGCGGTCACAAGGGGGGAGCAGATGGTCAGGGCAGCGAAAAGAAGCTGGGTCAAAATCTCTTTCATGGTGTACTCCTTTCAAATTTAGCGGATAACAGAAAGCCCGGCCCTCTGGATGATGGCCGGGTAGTTCTTATAAGCGTGGTTCAGGTCCACGTTGCCGGTAATGCCGGGGATGGTGCCCTCGCTGGTATACTGCCAGATGCCATGCTTGCGGGTGGGACGCTTGCCGCGGTAGTCCGCGATCCACAGGTCAAAGGCTTTCAGGGCGTCCATGTCCAGCTCCGTGTTGGCGTAGCTGGTATAGGTGTAGACCATGGCGTAAAGGCCCCAGGCCTCGATCTGCTTGGCAGCGCCCGCCACCAGGGCGGACAGTTCCTTGGCTGGGATGGGTTTCAGCTTGTTGTCCTCCACATCGACGGCAACGGGGAGTTGGAAGGTCTTGCCGGTCAATGCCTGGCGCACCTTCACAAGCTCCACGGCCCGGGCTGCCTCATTCTGGGCGTAGGTGTAGTAATAGGCGCCCACAGGGATGCCCAGGCGGGTGCATTCCGAATAGTTGCGCTCAAACTGGGGGTCAATGTAGACGCCGCCGAAGCTCTTGTTGGTGGAAACCGTTTTCAGGATGGCACCGTCAATTTTCCCGCTGCGCTTCACCGCGTCCCAGTCGATTTTCCCCTGGTAGCGGCTGGCGTCCAGGTACTTATAAATCATTTCGAGTCCTCCTTAAAGAAAGTCGTGTTTTTCCAGGCGTTCATCATAGCAACGCTCAATATTCGCAATAGCATGGGTGCACTTGTTGTTTTTATACTCCTCGTGCGACTTGCAATACGTTCTGTAATCGTCAATGATGCATAAAATCTCGTCGAAGTCCTCTTGGGTGTGCTCGATGCCGCGGACAAGCTCATTGTTAAACCGAAGAATCCGGCTCCGCAAAAGGTCCGCGTTGCGCTCGTCGTCTGTGCGGACATGGTCGTCCAGGAGGCGCCGGGTTTCCTCCTGGTAGTGCTTGAGTTCCTCCCACTTCTGGTCCTGGCTTTTTTGCGCGGCCTCCATTTTCTCGGAAAGCTCCGCAGTCAGGGCGCGGCCGATGGCCCGCACGATGGTCTTCCATGGGTTGATTTCGATTTTTTTAATCTGAAAAATTCTTGTGGCCGCCATAAGCCCGGCGGCCACAAGTCCGGCTGCTGCAAGTAAGTCTTGGGTGCTCATGTTCCCTTCTTTCTGCACTTTGCGCCACTATAAGAAAGCGGCAATCATAGGCTACCACCTCCTTTCCTGCTGCTTCCATCAAAGCGGAAAAGGGAGCTCGTCCGCGCCCAAAAGCTGGCCGATCTGACTGTCCACACTGACAATCTGTTCTTCTGCGCATACCGCGCCAACCTGCGCCAAGGCGTCCGCCTGGATGCGGATGATCTCGCTCTGCTTGCTCACAATGTCTGTTAAGGCTTCGATAATCTGTAAATTACTCAAATCACGCCGCCCTCCGAAATTTTAGGCCGTATAGTCTTCGCCCGTGATGTTCTTGTAATCCTCGGCGGTGATCTCGCCCTTGTTTATGCGCTCGGCCAGAACTTTCTTCACGCCAACGCGGCGGGATGCGGGCATCTCTGCCCAAGTCTTAGTGCCTGCAATCAGGCGGTTTGCCCAGATAATGTTCATGGTGATACCTCCTTATTCCTTGTTCAGCGCTGCGTCCAGCTCACACAGCGCGGTTTCGATGTCGGTCAAGCGCTTCTCGTTGGCCGCGTCCTGTTCGCACAGGGCATCTTCCATTTCAGCCACACGGTCGGGCAACTGTTCGTGCTCCTGCTGCTCCTTGGCCTTGGCTTCCTTCTGTGCCCGCGTGGGCAGATTATGCTTCTTCCATTCGACCATGATTTCGTCCTCCTTACTGGAATGCACCGGAGACGGCTTCGATGTAGCCGCCCTCGCCGGATTCGCCGCGCTCCACGCTGACGCGGAAGTTAAACGCCGCGCCGTTGGTGGCGGTCTTATTCTCAAAGACGATGTTCACGCCTTTTTTTACCTCGGTCGTGGCATCCTGCCAGACCGGGGAGCTGTCGAGTGCGTTGTTGGTCACTTCGGCTTTGAACTTCGCATCATCGGGGATGGAGCCGGTCACCTGAAGCACGGCAACGGTAATGTCGCCCTCAACGGCCAACGGTTCAGCCAGCGTCACGCTTGCAGCGTGGACGGCCTTGGTAAAGGTCGCGGACGTGCTGACGGTTTCCTTGCCGTCGCTCACCTCAACGGTGATGGTGTGGTTGCCGTTCAGGATTTTCTGGAATCCGGCAGCGCTGGCCGTCTGCTCAAAGGTCAGGGCCGTGCCGCTGGCAACGCCGGTGCGGGTCTTGGCGGTCTTTCCGTCCAGCTTTTCGGTGACGGTCAAGGTGTCGCCGTCGGCATCCCTGACGGTGTACTTCCACGCAAAGGCCGCGTTCTTCTGCCCCAGAGCTGCGCCGTCCGTGCTGACGGTAGGTGCAGTGTTGACACTGACCGTGCCATCGTCAGAGACCACGAGTGTAGAGGGAAGAATAAAAGCGGGGCGAACACCATAGGAGTTGCCGTACCAGTTGCTGTTGTAGGAGCCATCGGCGTAGACGCGCCAGACGTAGTTGCCATTGCTGGTGCTCGGAGAGCGCAGCCACCAACCGGCAGCGGAGCTGCCATTGTATGCAATACGCTTGCTGTTACCGCTGGAGCTGTTGCCAAAGTATGCCAGCCTCACACCGTCCTTCGGGAAATAGCCGTTGTCGCTGGTCGTCCAACCAACCTCATAACCAGACAGCAGGAACACTTTGGTGCTCAGGCCGTTGGAGCCGGTGGCAAGGCTGCCGCCGGAACCAGTGCCGTTCTGGTACGGGATTTTCACCTGTTTGATGGCGTTGCGGATGTCCGCATCAATCAGGTTGAAGAACATGCTGTTCAGGTATGTGTGGATGCTGGAATCCTTGTAGGAGTTATTGTTGCCGAACGTGGACGTGGTGTAGATGTCTTTCATCAGCAGCCACGTTCCATTGCAACTCGAATCATAGGTGCTGGTGTTCGGGTTGCCCTGCTGCACAACAATAAAATCTTTGGACGCGCCGTTGACTTTGATTTTGACAATGCTGCCAACGGCTTTCGTGCCCAGTTTTACGTTTGCCATTGTTACCTCCTTGTTTTCGTTCAGGCCCACGGCATGATCTCCGCGGGCCGCGTGTTCTGCGATACAGAGAGGGACAGGGCTTTGTGCTGCTTCTTGTAGATGCAGCGGCATTGCCTCGCCCGCCGTCTGTCACGCGCGAGTTTGTTCGAGTTGATTTTTCGATGGATAGGGATTTTACAGTCAAGCAATTTTTCGAGCCGGTCAGCGTACTTGCGGCGTAAAGAGTAAGTATCACCATGGGCGGCATGGGCATCCCACGCATCAAAGCTCCGCAGGATCTCCTGCTTGGTCACTTCGCCTGCGGGGTATGCCGTCTCCCAATATCTGATCTTGTTCTTCATCCGCTTGGAGCTATCCCGGCGCAGCTTTTGGATGACCGCGCCGGTGTCGGTCAGGTAGCTATGGAATCCCAGAAAATCAATACCGTTCCGCAGCGGGAAAATGGCGGTTTTCTGGTTCAGCTCAAGGCCGTAACTGTCCATGAGCGCCCGAACATCCCGGAGAATGCACTGCAATTTCTTCTTGTCCGAACAGATGATGTAGAAATCATCCATGTATCGGCCATAGTATTTGATGCGGTACTTTTCTTTGATGATGTGGTCGAACTCGTCCAAAAACATGAGGGCGAAAAGCTGGCTCGTCTGGTAGCCCAGCGGCAAGCCGTCCTCCATCACGTCGATGTAGATGCAAAGCAGCTCATAGACACGCGGGTCAACGCCGCGCTTGTCCAGCACGGCTTTGAGCTTGCGTTTTAGCTTCCGGTGGTCGATGCTGGCGAAGAAATGCCGCACGTCGCCTTTCAGCACCCAGCCGTCCGCGCCGTGGCCCTCACGGCGGTAATAGTCCACCATGTGGGTTTTCAGGCGCATCAGGCCGTCGTCTGTGCCTTTTCCGGTCTGGCTGGCGTGGCTGTCCCGGATAAAGCTCTTTGTCAGGGCATCATACAGGATGTTATCGACCAGAGCGTGCAGCACCACCTTGTCCACAAATGCGGGGGCGTGTACCATGCGGCGCTTCGGCTCGTAGACGGCAAAGACCTCAAACTTACTTGGCACATAGCGTATCTGCTGCCGAATGCTCCCGTCTGGCTGCCGCACATTGCAGACAGCCAGCTTACGGGAGAGCTTTTCCGTGCAGGCCAGCGCCTGCGCCTCGTACTCGATTGTTTTGCTTTTACTGCGCTTTCCCTTCCGGGCTTCAAGGTAGGCTTTGTAAAGTACCTCAAAGCTGCACAGTTCTTCGTATGTCAAAATGACCCTCCGCTGGTTCGCGTTACGGTAGTGGGCTGCATCCGGCAGGGATGGCCCACCTCAGCGGGATGTATTTATCACTTGCCTGCATCGGCAAGCGACAGGATGCGGTTTCCTTTGATGGGCGCACTGCTTTCAGCTTATGCCTACTCGTCACACGGTTCCATCAGAGCGGGGCGAACACCATAGGAGTTGTTGTACCAGTTGTTGTTGTTGGAGCCATCGGTGTTGACGTTCCAGACGTTGTTGTTATTGTTGGTGTTCGGAGAGCGCAGCCACCAAATGGCAGCGTCAGACAAACAAACCGCACCCTTTATGCAAAGCGGTTGCCCGCTGTGCGTTTACGGTTCCGGGTAAAGGACGGCTTTCAGGGCGGCAGCCTGTTCGGTCAGCCGTTTCCGTTCCGCTTCTGCCCGGAGTTTTTCGGCACGTCCGCGTTCCGACGTGAGCCACTTCATCGCCGGGTATTTTACGTCCGTGACCTTCTTTGTCCAGATACCGGCTTTCTTCGCACTGATGATACCTTCCTCCGTGCAGATGGTCAGGTATTCCAGCAGCAGAGAGCAGCCGTCCACAACTGCGCCGATCTTCTCAACGCGCTTGTCGTAGTCGGTCTGGAAATTGACGTTGTTCGCCGCGTGTGCATCCAGCAGGATTTGCCGGGCAGTCAGCCGGATGCCCTCACCGTACAGACGGAAAGTGCTTTTGGAAAAGCCCTCCCTGTCCCGTGTGTCGAGTGCATGGACGGCAGTGCCGCACACCTTCTGGATGTCGCGCACATCTTCGAGCGCCGCGACTTTCTGGATGATCTTCCGGGCATCGCTCCGGCTGATGTCGTCGGTGACAATGCGGGTTGCCCTCTGAGTGTAGCGCAGCAGCTCCCGCGCATTCGCGCCGACCTTGAACGTTTCAGCCATCGTCAGAACTCCACCCTTGCCTGCTCGGCATTCCATGCGCCGGTCACGGTCAGGCCGTCCAGACTGCCGAACGTGGCAGAAAACGGGTTTTTCGTGACGTTCGTGCCGAACTTCAGCTCAATTGCCTTAATGCTGGCATTCATCGCTGCCACGCTGGCGCGGATGTCGCCGTGTGCATTCTCTGCGGAGTTGTGGGCATCGACGGCAGAGCTGATTTTCTGGTCGGTCTGAGCCTTGGTGTATGCGTCCACCGTCGGGCGCTGCGATTCGGTCAAATGGCCGTCAGCATCCAGCGTGGCAATGCCGCCCGGCACGCCGATCTGGTTAGTGCGGACAACATCTTCATCCGGCGCCTTGCCGGGGCCTGCGTTAAAAGAACCGTATGCCATTTAGGTTCCCCCTTCCTGTGCAGCCGTGTATTTCACGGTGCTTGTAATGTGATACTGTGCAGAAATTTTCTCGGTCGGAGCTTTGGCGGCCCTCAGCCGCAGCTTTCCTTCGAGGCTTTCGGTCGCAATAAAGCCCACCGCACCCGCCACATCGTAAAATCCCGGCAGTACCGTAACATCCACAATGTCGGTAGCCAACAGGCCCGCAATGGGGATGTCACAATAAAAATAGCCGGGGGAGGAATCATCCTCGCCCCAGCCATCGACCGGAATCGTAAAAGACACCGCAGCCGTGACATCCTGCTTTTCGTGCAGGATGTCATCGGTTTCCTCGAATCCGTTTGCCGTTGCTTCGGAAAGGTCTCCGAGTGCGGTGTTGCACTGCTTGATGTGGCTGCAAAGCGCGGCAAGCCCTGTGCCCAAAAGCGTTTTGATCTTCGCTTTTGCCATAGAGCTTACCTCCTCATGTCTTAGTCAGCCAGCAGAGTGGCGATCTCCTCTGCGGAGAAGTCCTCCACATCCTCGTCGTGCAGAACATTCTCCGGCTCGGTGTACACGACGACTTCCTTGCCGTCAATGTTCACATTGCCGTTGGTGGAGCTGGCTGCGGTCTTGGTGGCACCCTCAGAGACACCGGCCAGCTTTTCGCCCTCGGCATCGGTCATCAGGCGCTTGCCAGCCTCGGCGGCCACAAAGTCGGCAGGCTTCTTGCCGCTGTCGGTCAGGTTGCCCTCGCCGTCCAGCGCAGCGAGGTTGCCGGTGGTAGCACCAGTGACCTTATCGGCCTTGCCGGAAATGTCCACTTCCTCAGGGGTGGGAACATACAGACCGTCGTCCTTCAGGGTCAGAGCGTTGCCCGCAGCAGCGGAAACATTGACCTTGACATCCACCTCATAGCCAGCGATGGTAACGGTGGTGGAAGCATCCTTGCCGACGGCCTTAGCCTTGTAGGTATCCACCAGCGCAGCCATGCTCAGGAAAGAGTAGGTGCAGGAGTCAGGATTCTCGCCCTTGACGGCCAGCACCATGACGGGCTTGCCGTCCAGCTTGGGGTCGGTAGCGCCGGGGTAGGTCGCAGCATCGAACTTGAACTTGGCCACGAAGGTGGTCTTGGTCTGGTCGAGGAACAGCTCAGAGGGGAAGTCAACGGAGAAAGCAGCAGTGCCGCTCTTGTCGGTAGAGGTGTAGAAGTTCACGGTGTTGCCGTCAACGCCAAGAGACTTGATAGCAGCGTTGGCTGCGGTCTGCACAGGGGTAAAGGCGTCCTTCTTGACGAAAGTCTTCTTGATCTCAGCGGTCAGGTTGCGGATGGTGGTCTTGGTAGAAATCTGCTTAGACATAATAGTGTCCTCCTAAAAATTATTTCAGCATATCAACGATTTCCTGCTGCGTTTCTTCCTCGTCGAGCAGGTCTTCACTCGTCATAACGGTTTCTTTGCGGACGGTCAGCGCGTTTGCGCTGTCGAAGTCAAGACCTTCGCCGATGCGGACGGCAATAGCGCCGCTTGCGTCGCGCTTCAAGCCCTGACCGATGCTTACGCTACCGGTTTCACCCGAACCACCTCCTTTCCCGAACAGGGTTACGGTCGCCTGAATATCTGCTTCCGGGATGCGCTGAGCGAAAAATCTGATGAAACCATCATGCGTTTCGCACCCGTTCAGGACGCCCGCTTTGGTCGTAGTATAGAAGCTGCCAGGAGATACAACGCCAACGGGTACAAGCTCGCTGGTGCTGTCCGACAGTTCTGCGTCATAAATGCACTGGTAGTAATCCATACCGCCAGCGTTTTCGTAATCATCCTCGCTGCGGGCGGGCTTCCACCCGTCAGCCGCAAGGGTGAGTTCGTAGGAGCCATAGTAGCCGCCGCCTGTGCCGCCGTCCACCTGCTCCTTGATAAGAGCCTTTACCTGTTCTTCGTTCAGGATTTCCCCGGATTCAGACAGGTTCTTCACGGCTGCGCTGACCGCTGCCGTGATTGTCGCCGCATGGGCGTCGGCATTGGCATTGTGCTTCTCGATCTCGGCTTTGACCAACTTCATCAACGCCTGCACCTGAGGGTCAACGGCGATGGACATGTTGGCTTCTGCCGAAACAGCCAGCAGGACGGCGATTTCAAACGAAAACTCGGAGTTCGTGCTTGCGGCAGGGACTTCAATGCCGCGTTCATCCTGCATGATAAACAGGAGCGTTTCTGCGCCATCGTTCAAGACACCGAAAACGCCGATCTGGTGCATAACGTAGGTATCTGCTGCACCGGTGGCCTGAATGCTGACCTTGCGGGCGGTTTTGCCGTCGTCCGTGACGGTTTCAATGCCCAGCAAGGACAGTTCGTGTGTGTCTCCGCTGACTGCGGTTTCTGCCGACAGGTCGGTGTCAACAGAGCCGGTGCCGCTCGCGGCGCGGGTGATGGTCAGTGCGCCGCCGGAGAGAGATTCCGACAGCAGGGCGGCACCGGCTTTCGTGTAACTGGATTTTTCCCAACTCACGTTGTCTGTCCTCCAATCGTAATAGTTACGGTTTCATGTGTGTGTGCAAGCCTTCCTGCGGCATAGGCTTGCGCGGAAACGGATTTCGGGGTAATGATTCTGGGGAGTTTAACTTCCGCCATCATCCTTGCCGATGCAGCAGCCCCGGCGGTGTATGCCGTAGCTCCAACGGTTCGCGGCTGAATCACACCCGGCAGCCGGATGGTGCAGGATGCATTAACATTGTATAATTTCCCGGAAATATACGCGAGCTTCGTTTTCGGCTGATACAGCAGAGATAGGCGATATGTCAAATGCGACGGTTTAATTTTCTTTATCTGCTTTACAATGCGAAGAACATTTACTTCCTCCGCATCATCTGCTTTCAGATAAACGCCAAAAGTATACGGTGCGATATACTCTCTAATTTCCACGTCACATTGCGTTGTTGCTTCAAGAATCCTTTTGAAACGTTCCGGGTTCATCGGAGCACGGGCGCCGCGGCGGGCGATTATGTCCGCCCGGCGAGCTGCCAGGCTCCGGCTCTCGTCCACCTCGATTCCGTAACGCTGCTCCCAGTAGCGCAGGGCCCAAGTTGCCGTTTCCGGGTTTGCCTGCTCCCGCAGTTCCGAGAAGCGGATCTCCGCGTCGTCCACCTCCTGGCCCATGACCTCATAAAGCCACTTCGCCACATAGGACCGCTCATAGATAGGCGAAACGCGGGAGATCATGCGCTGGGAAACGCGGTTTTCGGGAAATTTTTCAAGGTCGAAGTTCTTCCGGGTGCTCATTCGCTGGTCGCCTCCGTGTCCTTGATGCCGTGGATTTCACCGGTGCAGGGGTAGTCTGCCGGGTCCAGCGGAATGTCTTTCACGTCGCCGTTTACAAGGACCTTGGAGAAGTTCTTCACGCCCTCGGTGCGGGTCAGTGCCGCGTGGATCTCGTTGTACTTCACCAGGCTGTCAGCCTTGGCGGTGATGTAATATTCAATCAGCGCAGAACGGAAGGTTTCTTCCACCTCCGTTGCGGTCTTGGCGCCGTCCAGCTGCAAACCCTCGACGGAAATGTTCACCACTTCGCCCTCGGGGGCCTGCACCAGAAGGATTGCGCCCACAGGTGCCTTGCGTTCAATCCGGTTGTCATCCCTCATAATGTGGTCATACACGTTTTGGATAATAGAGCCGTTGGCGGGCTCGCCGGAAGAATCCAGAATAATAAGGCGCACCCAGTTGGGATGCGTCTTTTCATACTGGGCATCAACCAGTACCGTGCCCACGCCGGAAACCTCTTTGGCCCAGCGGATATAGTCCGCGTCGCAGCCCACAAAGGATTCGCCCGAAGTTTCGTCATACTCCGCAATGCGCAGGCGGAGGGATTCGTCGTCTTCCTCCTCTGCGCCGCCGGTGATCTTGTCGGCGTTGTTCACAAGGGTAACGCCTGCAATCGGGTCCATCATAATTGTAATGACTCCCGCGCCCACGTTGCCGGTGGGGCCGGGCTCTACGGCCGTTACAGCAACGTCAACGGTGCCGTCCTCCCCGTCGGTCGCCTCGCCAATGTAGGCCGCGGAATCCGTGGCGTATTCAATGGCGGGCACTCCGCCGCAAGAAGGCACACAGACCACAGTCCCCTCCGGGATCTGTGTGCCAGGCGTACCGGTGAAGGTAACGATACCGGCCGCAGCGTTCGCCGGGCGTCTGGAAAGGCCGTCAGCCCTGGCGTGGCCGTCAAGGTATGCACCATAGGACCACGCCGGAAACATCAGCTTCAAGGTTTCCACAAGGTGGAAATTCAGAAGTTCGTCCTTTTCAAGCGCTGTCGGATAGGTAAAGTCCCAAGGGAAACCGCCTTCGGTGTCGTCAATGTCGGGCGGGAGGCTTTCCATCATGCGCGCCTGGATCTGCTCTGCCGTTTCGGTTTTCAGCCAGTCAGGCGGAGAAAATGCCGGAATTGTGGCCATGCTCTCACCTCCTTACTTTGAAAAGTTCAGGTTGACGGTCTGGATCTCGTCATAGCCGCGGCCCTTTATGTTAAATGCACAATCGCAGCTGTCCGGCCCGTTCCATGTAAACGTGAAGTCGCGGCAATACTCTGTTTTGGGGTTTGCCATGATGGCCTCAATAATAGTCCGTTCCAGACTAGCTTCCACGCTGGCGTGGTCGCTCTGTGCAAGCGAGATTTCAAGCTCTGCGCCGTACTTGGTCGAATACGCCAGAAAGGCGTCCCGCTCCGTCATAACGGTTTTCATGCACCACTGCATATAGGCTTCGCGGCCGCTGGCTCCTGCCATGCGTCCGGCGCCGTCAAGGCGAAAATCGCCGGTCGCGTAGTCAAAATAAACAGAGGGTTTATATTGCTGCTTCCGGCTCTCCTCGTTCTTCTTTGTGACGAAGTCGGGGACTTCAAAAACGGGGTAAAGCTGCTTTTCAGCCATGGGAAAGTCCTTCCTTTCGTCTGGTTATTTTTTCAGGTCCTCCGCCGGGCAGATAATATCCACCACAACGGCCTCCGACTGCACCCAGGCCACCAGAACACGGTCCCCGGGTTTCAGGCGGCGCATTTTCTCGGGAATCAAAACGTGGTGCTGGTGGGCGCCCTCCGGTCCTCCGCTTCCCGCGTTGCTCTGCGGCGGGTCTGGCGGGTCTGGTTGAGCACTGGCTGCCACGCCAATCGATCCGGTGCAAGGCTTTCCGAGAGAATCCTTTAACTTTGAAACCACATTGTGTTCATGCTCTCCGCTGCCCGGAGAGCCAACGGCCTGGGTCTTCGCCAGAATGTCCCCGGTTTTGCCAAGGGTCAGCTGACGGCAGACGTGGTAATCTTCTACCGGAATCGGAATGGAAAAGGTGTTCGTTTGGAGGCTGTAATCGCCCATGATCTCGCCAAAATCAAGGACCAGGGCGGAATTTCGATCCTGATTCTTTTTGTTCTGCCCGGTCAAAACCTGGGCCAGGTGGTTCACGCCCTTGTTGCCAGAACTCGGGTTCACGGTTTCCTCCTTCCGTTACTTTGAAAAGGTGCCTTCATCCACCCAGCCGTAAACGTGCGTTTCGGCCCAGTTCTGATAAATCAGGTGGTACGGGTGTTTTGCGCCTTTCTTTATGATGGTTATTTTGGCCTTGCCGGGTGAAAGGTTTGTGCTTGCGGCCTTTGCATCGGCGGACGCCTTGTAATGGCTGCCACCGACAAAGTTCACAATGTCGCCCACCTTGTACTCGTCAGAGCCTTTCTTATTTCCGGTCGAATCCTCGCCCAAAACTTTAACGGTCATGGTCATGGTGCGGTTTGCTGCATCGTGCTGCACTCCCAGCACTGTGCAAAAGCCGTTCACGGTCCTGGCCGCGGCCCGGATCTTATCGCCCTTGCGAATGAACGGAAGATCTGCGCCTTTCAGCGTGGTTTTCCGTGTAGGCTCTCCCTTTTCGTCAAGGATTTTTTGCCCGGCGGACTTGGCCTGTGCGGCCGTGTCGTCCGAACTGCGGGTATAGATCCGCTGCCGGACGCCGTACTCCGTTTTCCCGTCCAGGGTGGCTTCCACAGACCGCTTCTGGGTCTTCTTTTCAAGGCCTATCACCTTAACGCGGGTCACAAGGTCGGCCGTGCTGATCTTGTCTCCGCTCGTCGTCAGGTTGTCGTCCTCGTCAAAGTGGTAAACTGTTTCGTTGGCGTTGATGGGCAGAACGTTCACCTTGCCGCCGCTCATTCTTATAACGTAGTTGTCCGCGCCGTGCTTTTCGGCATCGTCCAGAAGCTCCGTTATAATGTCCCCCAGATATTCCGCTTTGAAAAGCGTTTTTGCGTGGGGCTTGTCCGGGCCCTTGTATTCTCCGGCCGGGATTCCCCAATCGGAAAAGATGGCGTTCAGGGCGGATTTCGTGCCGGTTCCAGCCTTGATATAGCGGTCGTCCTGGCTCTTTTGGAGGTTGTAAAGGTCGTCGTAGCACACCACGGAAAAGTCCTTCATGGTGGCCCCGTCCTGCGGGTTCCACTCGATCACTTTCCCGCTGGCAACTTCCTGTTCATCGCCTCCGGCCGATGCCGTTACCACAATGGCGGTGTTCGGCTTTATGGTCGAAGAAAGCGGGCTCCCGTTATAGTCCACGTTTGCAACAGTGAACGAAAAACGGGAACTCAACTCGCTCTCTCCTTCCTCCCAGCCCAGATCCATGACCGCCGGGGTCACGTTCAGCCGGGTGCCGTCTTGCAGGACCGCATAAACGTTGTACGCTACCTTGGAAACGTCGATCATGCGGTCCTCCTCACCCCGGAATGGTCAAAACCTGGCCCGGCTTAATCAAATTCGGGTTGCTCCCGATTACGGCCTTGTTGGAGTTGTAGATCTCCGAATACCGCGAACCGTTGCCAAGGTACTTCTTGGAAATGGACCACAGCGTGTCCCCAGGCTTCACAGTGTAGGTTTTGCCGGTCGCCTGGGTGGAAGCTGCGGCCGCTGCGCTTGCCGGGCGCTCGTCCAGGCTTCCGCCATCCGTTTTCCCGTCTGCCTCGTCCGTGGTTTTAATCAGAATGTCCTTTGCTTGCACAAAGGAAATGCTGTATTCTGCCCGGTCGAAGTATTCATGGGTAACGGTGAAGTTCTGGATATAAACGTCGTGGTTTATGGCCGTGCCGGTCACAAGAAGCCGAAGTTTCTTCCGGTTCTTCTTCCAGCCGTCAAGAATACCGATCATCACGCGGGGCGGCTTCCAGTCGAAAAGCGAAACGATACCCATGCCCAGCATGGAAACGCCGGGGAGAATACCGTTCCAGGAAAATTGCGCCAGCTTCTCGCCGTTCGGGATCTTCACCTCGCCAACATTCAGGATGTTGTAGGAAATGAAATTCCCCTCCCGTTTGTCGGAAACCTTCTCGGGTGTAAGGGGGAGCGCAATTCTGGTTCCCGTGTCGAGCTGGGTAAGGTACACAATCTCGGGTAACATTTTGCCCTCCTTTCCTTATGCGGGCATATTCGCAAGGACACGGGCCAGGCGTTCGGCCAGCTCGTCGCTTATGTCGTCCACCATTTCGCGGATGCGGGATTTCACGGTTGCGATAATCTCGTCCGGGCTCATGCCTGCGGTGCCCTGGATGATAAACTGCGGGTTCAGCCCAATTTCTACCGGAATAGAAATGGGCTGCGCTACGGCTCCTGCGGGCGCCTGCGGCGCCGGTGCCGGGTACACGACGGGGGAGAACGTGGGCACGTTTTCGGGCGTGTCGTCGTCCGAATCGCCCGAATAGTCGGCGCCAAGAATCGATCCCGTTTGATTCCAAAGATCAAGCGCTCTAGTTCGGCGGCTGCCGCCAAGCGGAATAATCGCTTCCGGGCCGTCTTCTGCCACAAGGCCAACGTGCGGGCTCGTCATAATGCCGCCCATAGCGTGCGGAGTAACACGGCCTCCTCCGCCGCCGCTGCTCGTGCCCCCGCCGGTCGTAAACGATCCGGAAGAGAGGCCAGAACTAAAGGCGTTTTTGGCGTTGGTGAAAAATCCGCTGATCTTGTCGCCCACGCCAGACCAGAAGCCGGTCCACTTCGCCGGAAGCGTCACGGTGAAGAAGTTTGCCGCGCTCGTCACGCTGCTTTCAACCCATGCCGGGACTTCTTTTGTCCAGAAGTCGCCAACGCCGGTCCAGAAGTCCGTCCACTTGGTCGGAAGCGTTTCGGTGAAGAACGTGACGGCCTTTTCGCCGGTGCTCTCCACCCATGCAGGGACGTCCTCGGTCCAGAACTCCCCTACACCATCCCAGAAGGCGGTCCAGTGTTCCGGCAGCGTGTTGGTAAAGAAAACCTTCGTTTTGCCCAGGGCGTAGCCGATTGCATAGGGGATTGTTTCGGAAAACGTGGTGCCCACGCCATCCCAGAAACTCGTCCAGTGCTCCGGCAGCGTCGAAGTGAAGAAGGTTCCAACCGTCTGTTTCAGGTTGTCCAGCGCTCCGCCTTCGTCCAGTGCATCGGAAAGCGCCTGGCCGATTTTGTCGCCAAAGCCCAGGGCGCCAAGACCACCGATACCGGCACCCACAAGAGCGCCGACGCCGGTTCCAACAACAGGCACCACAGTGCCCACGGCTGCGCCTGCCGCTGCGCCTGCGCCGACCATGCCGATCTTGGTCCCGCCCTTGGAATACTCGTTCTGAGCGTCCTTGCCGGTGGTCTGGGTGCCGCGGTACAGGTTTCTCACGCCTGCACCGATGCCCAGAAGGCCCAGAATGCCGCCCAGAATACTTGCGCCGCCCGCTGCGGCCGTGCCTGCCGCCGTGGTCGCATGGCTGCCCAGGGCCGTGCCAATGCCACTCAGGGCGCCGCCGACGCCGCCGGTAACAGAAGTCAGGGTGCCGTCTGCGCTCATGGTGGCCTGGGTGGAGCCCTTTTGCAGGAGCTTGCCCAGCCAGCTGTTTGCGGAGGTCAGGCCCTTTGCGGGCAGGGTCGCCGGGTCGATTTCAACGGCCGTTCCCTCAAAGGTTGCCTTCCCGTCGCCGAGAAGCCTTGTTGCACTCGGCAGGGCTCCGGCCGCTGCCGGTGTGCCCGTGCTGGGGATCAGCGAAGTGCCGGTACTGCCGGAAAACGCGGTTTCTGCTGCCTGGCGGACTTTGGAGCCCGCCTCAGCGCCAAAGTTGCCAGACTTCAAGACCACCATCTGGGCCGTTACGTTCATAACGGCCGCGGAAGTCTTGAAAGAGCCGCCCATGGAAGGCATACCAGAAGAGCCCATGCCGGTGCCCGTGCCGCCTCCAAGGCCCAGCGCCGCGGTAAGACCGCGAAGTTTAGAATAGGCGCTTGCTGCGCCCGTTACCAGCTTGAAGCCGAGAACGGCGCCAATGGCCGCCACCTGGGCCTTGTGGTTTTCCGCCCAGGTCTTCAAGCCGTCCAGGATTCCGTCGAAGTCCAGGCCGTCCATAAAGCCGGAAACAAAGTTTGCACCAATAGCTGCACCGTCGTCAATGGCCCCGGTGGGGTCAATGCCCAGCAGCGCCAGGAATCCGGCGGTAATGCCGCTGCCAAGGCCACGGCCCAGGCCTGCGGCCCTGTCGGCAAAGAACTGGCGGGCCGCTGCCGTTCCACCACTCGTCGAACGGCTCCGCCACGATCTTATCCCAGGCAATGCCCAGCTTGCCCCAAATGTCGGCGCTTGCCCACTCGTCGCTGGCGGTAAACTCTGCAATGGTGTGGCGCAGATCCTCGACCTTTGCGTCCACATGGTCCATCACGTCGCCGATTGCATCCTCTACCAGCGGCATTTTGTTGGTGATCCACGTTGCGAACTCCCGAAGGTACGGAGAAAGGCGCTCGCCAAGGGCGATTTTTGCGCCGTCAGCCGCCGATTGCAGCAGCGTAAAGCTGCCGTTCATGTTGTCCAGCATCGTGTCTGCCATCTGCTGGGATGCACCGTCGGCGTTGTTCACGGCCGCGGTCAGTTTGTTGTAATCGTCTTCGGATGCGTTGATGATCGCCAGCATACCGGCCATGGCTTCCTTGCCGAAGATGGTACTTGCGGCCGCGGTCTGTTCGGTTTCGGAAAGGCCGCCCAGGCTGCTGCGCAAGTTGTCCAAAACCTCGTGCATGGTCTTCATTTCGCCGTTGCGCTTGGTCAGGCTGATGCCGTACTTGTCCATGGCGGCTTCCATTTTGTCGGTGGGCGCTGCCATGTTCGCAAGGGAGGTTTTCAGGCTGGTGCCTGCCATGGAGCCCTTGACGCTGGCGTTTGCCATGAGGCCCAGGGCCAGGGAAACGTCTTCCACGGAATACTTCAAGGCGCCTGCCACAGGGGCAACGTACTTGAACGATTCGCCCATCATGCCGACGTTCGTGTTCGCGTTCGCGCTGGCCTGCGCCAGCACGTCGGCGAAGTGCCCGGAATCGGACGCTTTCAGCCCAAAGGCCGTCAAAGCATCGGTCACAATGTCGGAAGTGGTCGCCAGGTCCTCGTTTGAAGCTGCGGCCAGGCTCATAATACCGTCAATGCCTTGCAGCATATCTTCGGTCTTCCACCCGGCCATAGCCATATAACCGAAGGCGTCCGCCGAATCCTTGGCCGTGAATTTCGTGGTTGCGCCTTCCTCCTTGGCTTTGGCGGTCAACTTGTCGAACTCCTCGGCCGTAGCGCCGGAAATGGCCTTCACGTTCGACATGGATTCCTCAAAGGCTCCGTATGTACTCACCGTGTCGGCCAGGCTCACAGAAACGCCGAAAATGGCACCGGCCTGCAAGACGGGGTTTTTCACAAGGTTTATAATGCCCTGCAAAGGCGCCGTCGCCTTGTCAATGATGCCAACCGTAAAATTCCAGGCTTTACCGACGAAACCGTGCACCTTCGTTTCCACGTTCTGGATCGTAGCGGTTGCCCGGTCTACGGCATCCAGGTCAATGTGGAATCCCGTGCTTGTCAGCCGGTCCAGCCGGTCTTTGGTGTGCTCGATGCTCTTGTCGAATCCAGAAAGGCGCTTCTGGGCGGACTGTACGCCGGGGCCGGTATTGTCGTTGACGGTCGCGTCAATGGCAATTCTAAAAGTTTCAGAGGCCATTTGTTCCCTCCTCTCCGGCCTTCTGCTCTTGTTCGAGCTGCACCATCATGGAGGCCAAACAAAACGCTCTTTCACCATGTGGGGCGTTCCAGACCTTGCCCGGCATTACGCCGGTGCGCTGGAAGATCTGGTGCAAAAGCGTTGCGCGCCCTCCGGCGAGGATTAGTTTTTTGCCACGTCCTCCTCGGAAAGCTCATAGCCGCTGATCTGATCGATAAGGGAAAGAACGGCCTCTTTCTCGCCTGCCATCAGAAGCGCGTTCACGGCCTCGTAGCCGGTCACAAGATCCAGCTTCTTCCACAGAGCCTTGTTGCACCAGACCTTTACCTGGTCCTCCGGGGTGGTAGCCCGGAAAATCAGCTCTGCGCGGTAGTTCACAGCGTTCACTTCCTCCGGCACACGGATGCCGCCCTGAACTTTGCTCTTAACGAACTTGGTAAACTTCTTGCGGCAGCTGTTGTAGTCCTCCTCACTCAACGGGTGAATGTGGAAGCTGAACAGGTCCTTTCCGTTGCGGGAGATCACCACGTTTTTGATGCACTCTTCCGAAGTCTTGAAGTCCGCAGCAGCCAGAAGGCCGTCCAGCAGGGCGGTTTCATTCTCGCGGGCGTCCGCAATCTGCTCTTCTTTGGTGGTCTCGGTGGTCTCGGTGGTTTCAGCAGCAGGGTTCACAGTAGCTTTGATGCTCATATATTTGTCCTCCATAACGGTCTTGTTCGTTCATGCGAATGAAATAGAAGGGAGGCGCCCTCGCAAGGCATCTCCCCCTGTATCTGTTCTTCGTTTTTGTGGCCTCTCTTATGCGGCCAGGAGCTTCTGGAGCTCCGGCGGGTCGTTGACCACCATGTTCCATGCGCGCTTAATAATATCGCCCACAGAAGCGCCCTGGAGGTCAATGTTGCCATCGGGCACACAGCCGCGGTAGTTCATGCGCTGCTCGCTGCCGTTGCGACCGTAAACAACGCCCTGGAGGTTCCAGTTAGGCTGCTGGCCGCTGTGCATCATGGCGAACACATCCTCAATAAAGGCATCGTCCTCAATGGTGATTTGGGAGAAGGTCAGCGTCACCTTGTAACCGGTCATGGTGGCGTGCTGCTGCGCGTCGCCCAAAGGCTGGTAATCAGAATTGGAAACATTCACCTGGACCTGGAAGCTCTCAACAGTGGCAAGCATAACGCCTTCGCCATTGAAAAGGACTGCGTCCTTACCGCTCAAAACCTTGCGGCTGTCGGCCGGGCCGGACTGATTATACATAGCTCATTCCCTCCTTTACTCGCTCACTTCGGTGGCGAAACGGAACTTATACGCCAGATAGACGTGTTCCAGGCTGTCCTTGTCCACAATGTCAAGGATAAACCATGCAGAATCACCCTGCGGCGGGTTGTTTTCATCCTCGTACATATCGCCGGAAGTCAGCTTCTTTTCGCCCACCATGGCGGCAATAATCGCCTTGCCCATGGCAATAACGGTGGCGCGGCCGTCGCTGTCGTTGTCCAGTTTGCCCACAATGGGGTCCAGGCTGTCATCGATGCGCTGCATAAGCTCGAAGCGCTCCTTGGTGCGGCGAATCTTCTTCCAGCCTGCATCCATGTCGCCGTCCGGGCTCACCAGGGTGTTAATACCCTGCTCGATCTGCACCTGACCGGAAGCGTTCTTGGTCAGCACGATGCAGCCACGCTTCAGCGCCTTCTCGATCTGGCTGTTGGTCAGGCCTTCGTCCAGATCCACAAAGCCCTTCACCACGGTGTGGGTCAAGGCCACGTTGGAGGCCACGGAAGCGATCATGCCGCCAATGCGGGCGGCCAGCTTGTAGCCGTTGTAGTCGTCGCCGGTGGCGTTCAGGGCACCGTTGACGCAATAGTGCATCTTCTCGTCATTGAAGGCTGCGGCGTGGGTCGTGCGGGTGTCGAACTCAACACCCTTATTCTCGGCAACGCAGCCCATCAGGTAGCCGCCGCCAGTAAAGGTGCGGGTGATGTAAGCCTGCACCAGGGCATGGACGGCCGCGTCGTCAGTGTCCACACAGATAACATTGCCGCGCACAGCGTCGAAGGCGTCCAGGGACGCGCTGTAACTTGCGGCGTTCGTGGTGGGCTGGGTGCCCTTGGTCATGGCCGACTGGGTAACAGTAGCCATAACGCCGGAGCCTGCGGCGGTTGCCTTGGCGATAAAGTCCTTGGTGGCCGCGTTGATGGCAGCGGCCAGGCCCGCGGGTTCCTTCTTGTCGGCCGCAAACGTCACCTTCAAAAACTCGGTCGTGCCCTCGTAAATGATGCACTCGCGGTCGTCGCCGGTCAGGCTGTCGCGGATGGATACAGTAAAAGCCCGGTCGCCAACATAGGCGCCGGTAATGGTCACAACGTCGGCCTTCGCATCGTCTTTCAGGGTAATGGTGGGCGCGGTGCCGCCGGTGCCGCAGCGGACAAAATAGCCGCTGGAAATACCGCCGGAAAACATTTCGGTGATAAGGTCCTCAGTGTTGCCGCTGCCAAATACCGCGTTCACGTTGGTAGACGGGTCAAAGGCAACGGCTTTGTTCAGGGGACCCCAGTTGGCGCGAATGATGCCCATGCCGACGCCGTTCAGGGCGCCAGCCAGTTCACCGCCGCCAACGCTATAACGTCGGTGGTAAACGCCCGGGCGGGTCTTGGTTTCGCCCACAGAATAAGTGCCAGCCATATTATTTCACCTCCCTGTTTGCAAACTCGGTGATGATGGTCCTTGCCTCCTCAACGGTGGCAGTCTTCTTGCCAGCCATGCGCAGGGCAGCGGTGGCAACGTCCGGCGAAACGCCAAACTTTTCCGGGGCTGCTGCGATAAGCTCGGCCGCGGTATAGGTGGCCGCCGTCTCTGCGGGCGCGGCAGCCGTGGTTTTTGCTTCTGCCATAATAGCCTCCTTTTACGGGTTGTAGTTGTAATTCGTGTTGATGTGGTTCAGCTTGTGGGCGAACTTCGGCCGCCTCAAAATTCCCCAGCGGATGGCAAGGCGCATCTGCCCGGCCGTGAGCGGGTCCAGGCTCCCGTCCACCTCCAAACCGCGTATGAACATGGGGGAGGTGTCCAGCATTTCGACTTCTCCGCGGGTTGCAAGCTCGTCCGCAAGGGCTTTGAGCCAGCGCTGGCGGCCTGCATAGGTCGGCGCGATCAGGTGGCCAACCAGAACGCCTTCCATCCAAATAACGGTGTTGGTTTCCTGTGCCCGGTGGTAGTTCGCAAGGCGGAAATAAGCTGCCGGGTGCTCGTCCGACGGCTCGGTATACTCGCCCATGCGGTCGCTCCCGATCACGGTCACAGCGTCGCTCCACCTGTTCGTGAAGGCGTTCATTGCCAGGATGGGGTCCGGGTCGGTGGTTTCCTGCTGCGGCAGCGCGTACAGGTCAAACGTCACAGTCACGCCAATAACGCGGGCGCTCTTGTCAAGCTGCTTCGTGGCCTCGAAAGTTTCACTTGTGACCCATGCCAAGCTGTACGGGGGCTGTTCCTGCGGCGCCATAATAACGTCGCACAGGGCAGCCCGGATGCTGGGCTCTACGGCCTCCGGCGCGGTCCCACTGTCCAGGCACCAAACATCAAGGTAAATATTCCCGGCGGTCTGGCGCTCGGGGTTCGCTCTCGTGTCGATGGCGTAGGAAATACGCGGGTACTGTTCGGCCCCAGCCCAGCCCGGATCCGTGTCGGTCGGTGCCGGGCCAAAGAAAACAGCCGGTGCCCCGTTGTGGGACGCCAGCTGTTCAGCGGCGGCGGATTCTGCGATCCGCTTATAGATAAGTTCTTCAAGCGTCATGCTGTTCTCCCTCGGTCTGGATGGTCTTCATGTCGGAGCTCCAGGAAACTTCCCAAAGCCCTTCCGTGACCTCGTCTGCCGCGATCAGAAAGTAGTTGCACACGTTCCGAATACCCGGAAAATAAAGGCAGCGGATTTCCCCGCCGGTCACGGCGGTAACAATGCCGTTCTTTGCCTCGTTCCAGTCTGCATACTTGGCGCGGATCAGGTCGCCGGGGTGGATGGCGGTTGTATCAATCGCCGCGGATGTGGTTTCTTTCATAAGGCCCATGGGCTCGCCCTCCTCTTAGGTGTATTTTTCTTCAAAAATAGCCTTCACCTCGGGGAAGGCCTTCTGCTTGATTTCCTCCGCATAGGGGCGCGGGGAAATTTTGCTGGTTCCATCCTCCAGGAACGGCGCATACTTCACATCTGTGCGGATGCCGGGTGTGTAGTGCTTGGCGCTCTGGACGATTTCGCTTTTGGCAAGCGGCCGGAAGCTCCGGCGGAGGTCGCCGGTGCGAAGGGCGGGCGGCTCACCGGGGGCGGATGCCGTATAGGTCTTGTTGCTCGCAGGCTTGCGGTACACCTTGCCGCTGCGCTTCGGGTTGTTCGACAGCACACTAAGTTCGTGCTTCCGAATAACGTGTGCGGCGCGTTCGGCACGGCTCGCCACCTGTTTTTCTATGTCCTGCACAAAGCCTTGGACAGCACCAGAAATATCAATTTCCATTGTGCGTGTCCTCCCTCTGCTGAACATAATAGAGCGTATAAAGGCCCAGGTTTCCCAGCGGGTCCACGCCTTCAACGTAGTACGCCCGGTTTTCCAAAATAAGTCGGTCGCCGTCTTTGGCCTTCGGCTTGCCGCGCTGCACGATCTGGTGTGTCACCGGGTGCGCGTTCTGGCTGAATCTCTCGATTACCTCCGGGGAAGCGTCCGAAAGAACGCCGCGAAGAAGCTGGCGGCTCTCCGTGTCGTACTTTGTAGCTGCCCGCCCGGTCGTGCTCTTTTCCGCCATAAGCGGCTCGATCACGAAGTCCTTGTAAAGGTTCCCAGGTCTAAGGTAATACATGGCCGCCGCCTCCTCTGCCGCCGGTCCCGTGGTTTTCCATCATACCAGCATAGAAATAATGCTGGCCGCCGATGGCTGCCGGGTTTGCTACCGGGGCGGAAGCGTTCACATCTGCCTTTAAGTCAGAATAGAGTTTCTTCCAGTAGTCCAGGCGGTCGCTCAACGAAAGATTCAGCTCGCCGACTTTGGTGTCCACCTCATAGGAAAAGCGGCGCAGGATGCTTTCCATGCAGGCCAGCTTTGCGCGCTTCCAGTGGGGATAGGCTTCAATGACGGCTTTATATTCCTGGTCGCTCAACGCACAGGTTTCCACGCCGCCCTCCACCATCGTGTCCCCCAGCTCGAAACGCATCTGGTCAAGGCCGTGTTCAGCGATTTTGCCCGCATCGTAGGTGTATGTGAGCTGTGCCAATCAGCTCACCCCCTCGGAGCCGCCCTCCGGAGCCTCCTGCGCGGCCTTTGCGGCCTCGTCTTCCAGGAATACGCCGCGTTCCTTGGCGGCCGCCTTGACGCTCTTGCGGCTGTCGCAGGCGTTCACCAGGATAAGGACGCTCTGGTCCTCAACCTCGGAAATGGTCGCCACGGCGTCCTCGGCCCGCTGCTGCAAAATGCACACAGCCTGGACAACGGCGTCCGGGGTGGCGTCAAGCTCTACCACGCCGCCCTCCGCAGTGATGGGGAGGGGCAGCGCTTCAACTTTGCCCACTTCGAGCTCCTGGCACTCGGCAATAATGCCCATGTCCTGCATTGCCCTTGCGCTGCCCGGCTGGATCATTTCAGCCTCCACAACGTCGCCCGGGCGGTATTTCACGCCGCCAAAGGTCGCCATTTTCAGACAGGTGTACTTCATGGCAGCCTCCTTAGACGCACTCTTTCAGGAAGATTGCCAGGTCGTCAGAAGTCTTCTTCATGTCGGAAGCGCACAGGCCTTCGATAAACTCCGCATGGGTGCCGTTTTCACCCTCGTACTGGTCAAAGGCGACAGAAGCGCCGTTGCCCAGCATATCCCAGGTGAAAATGTAGCCTGCGGAAGGCTCGTCGATCTGCGGGGTCGGGGTGGCGTAGCACAGAAGTGCAGCCTTGGGGTCGCAAATGAACTCCATGCTCTCCTTCTGGCCCAGGCCTGCGGAGTTGTAGGTAGATTCCAGGACCTTCACCTGCTCAACGCCGAAAAGCTGCGCCAGCACGTTGGGCGTAACGATGGCGGGATTCGCGGTGGTGCCGGTGTACTTCACGCTCTCCTTGACGAAGGGGTTGCTTTTCAGGGCGTTGTAAGCCTGGATGCCCAGCGCCAGGCGGTTCGGGGTACGGCGGCCCTGGCGCTTGATCTCGGTGCGCAGGTCGTCGAAGAAGCCGATGGGGTCAAAAGAAGTGTCGTTGAACTTCACGAACTCCTTAGAGCCGCTGCCGTTGGTGGTGCCGGTCAGCTCGTTTGCCCAGACGCCAGCATGGAAAAAGTTCTTTGCGAAAAGAATGTCCTGGTGGAGAAGCATCTGTTCAGTGGCGGTGCGGACCTTGGCGCGGCGGGGGTCGTTCACGCCGGGGGCGCGGCTGCGCTGGTAGTTCAGGGCGGCGATCTGGTCAATGCCAAGAATGATCTGGTCAACGTGGCACTTGTAGGTGTTGTCGTCCTGGCCCATCACAGCAGGGTCAACCTTGCCGAAAGCGGGCTTAGGCTGCACGTTGTCGCGGGCCAGATCTTCCTTGCTGAACGTGTAGTAGTAGGAAGCGGACAGCTGCACCGGGCAGACCGGGAAAATGCTGTGCGCCACATAGTCTTCCGGCTTCTGGAAGTAAGCCATGGACATATTGGTCAGGTAGTTGTTGGGCTGCCAGCCTTTGGCGATCTCGGCCGCAATGCCCGCGGTGGTGTTTCTGGTGTTGCTCATTGTTTATCTCTCCTTCCTTTAGCCCGCCTTCGGCACAAAGCCGCTCTTGGTGATCTGGATGTGGATAATCTGGCCCGCGGCGGTCGCGCTCTCCATGGCATAACCCACGATGAACTTTTCCGCCTCGGCCTTCACGGCGCAGCCTTTGGCGTCGCTTGCCAGCGGGTCGCCAGCAGTAACGGCCGCGCCAACCTGGACCAGGGTGCGGTCCTTGATCTGCACGGTCACGCCCTCGCCTGCCGCCACTTTGTCCTCGGTGTCAGGCAGCAGGATGCCCACAGCGGCGACGCCCTCGGTAGCCAGGGAAACGCCGTTCTCGCCCAGGGTGACGAAGTGGTTCTTGCCGTTCTCAATGGCCGCAGCAGCAGGCGCAGCCAGGTACGGGCTGGAATTGGTTGCAGTACCGATGATGCTCATACTCTTTTCCTCCTCTCTTTAGCGGCCGTTCTCGTACTCATGGACAAGCTCGGGGTTCTGCTGGCAAGCCTGGTCGATGGCCTCGTAATAGTCCATAGTGGGGGCAGACTTGCGGATCTCCTCGGCCCGCTTCTCGATCTGGCTCCATGCGTCGTCTGCGCCGGTCGTGGCGTGGCTGTGGTCGCCGCCGCGCTTGCCAATCTCGGAAAATGCGCCAGACTTCTGCACGGCTTCCAGGTTTGCGTCCAGGACGCCGATCATGTCGTTGTAGGCGGTGCCGCCTGCGGCTTTCAGGGATTTCAGCACGGGGACAAGCTCCTCGGGCTTCTTGCCCAGAAGCTCGTACTTCTTGGCAACGGTCAGAAGCTCGCGGTTCTCCGCATCCTGGCGGAACTTGCGCAGCTCTGCGATCTCCTTTGCCACTTCGGGATGGATGCCCTTGTAAATATCCTCCTCGCCGCCCGCGGTGTTATCTGCGGGGGTGGCAGGGGCGGACTTCTCAACGCCTGCGGGCGTGGCGGGCGCTGCCTGGGCCGGAATACCGGCCTTCTTCTCGATTGCTTCCAGCTGCGCCACTTCCTCGGGGGACAGCTTGCTCTTGTCGATTTCCATGTCAAATGCTCCTTTCTGCACGGGTTCTTCCTCCTGCTGCGGTTCAGCGGGAGGCGTCGGGTCGGTGCCCTCTTTCGGGGGCTCCGGCGGTATATCTTCGGTCGTGGGCTTCGGCTCCGCCTTGGAGATCATCTCGTCCAGACGGGCGCGGGCTGCTTTGGCGTTCTCGATTCTGTCGGGTGTCAGAGGCGCGGGGGCTGCCTTTTCCAACTTCACGGGAATGCCGCCGGACCATTTCGGGATTGCCGCTTCGGTCGCCGCTGCGAACTCTGCGCAGCTCTGGGCCATGAGGGCCTTTTTGTCCTCGGCTGTAATGTCGGCATTTGCCACAATGCCGCACAGGCTGTCATTCAGGGCGTAACAGTAATCCCAGATTTCTTCCGTGGTCTGGCGCATCCGGCGGCGGGCCATAGCGTCGCCAAAGGTGGGGACGTCCGCGTTCTTGGAAACTTCCTCAACGGCCGCAGCTGCCTGCGCATCGGTGGCGCCGATACTCTTGGCAATGGCGTGAACAATCCGCTTCAAAATAGATTCCTCGGGCGGGGTGTCCTCCTTGGGCTGCACAGCAGGCGTTTTCCCTTCCGCAGGCTTGCTCTTGTACAGAGCAATACTCGCGCCAGGGTTCGCGCCGTTGTCCACGAAGTCCACTTTCTTGATTTTCAGGTTTTTAAGTTTGGTGGCCATTTGCGTTTCCTCCTTTCTTTGAAGATTTTTTATAAACAACAAAGCCCCGGCGGGTGCCGAGGCTTTGGTTTATCGGTATTTAGTTCTCGGGCTCCTCGTCGTCCACTTCCTCGCGGACGGCCTCGCCCTCAATGGAAAACATGGGATATGTGCCGTCTTTGACCTTCTCCCAAACCTCATCGTCCGTCACCTTAAAGCCGATCCACCAGCCTTCCGGGACAACGCCCTCCGGGATGCCCATAGCGGCCATTTTTTCCTTGGTGAAAATTACGCTCTCCACCAGGACGGCACAGCCGCCGCGCTCGTGCATTTCGCCGCCCTCGCGGTAGAACTGTACAAAGTTATAGGCAGCCTGTTCCAGCTCGTCGGGCTCGATGATGTCCTCGTAGTAGTCCGTCACGGTATCGCCCGCGGCCGTGGCTGCCACGCTGGCCCAGCCAAAGGCCAGGCGCTTTTCGTCAACGGATTTCTGGATCTTGAAGGTGCCAGCAATGCGGCCGTTCGGCTCTTTACCGGGTGGCTTCTTGCCGGTGAGTGCTTCGTTAAAAGTAACCATGGCTTTCTCCTTATTCGCTGAATTTGCAGGATTTTTGCAAAAATCAGCGTAAATTTCAGCGTATTCCGAATTTTAAGCGTAAACAATTCGGAATTTTGAATGAACTATTCGGAATTTATGCGGGGATAGCAAAGCCCGGCGGCCTCGCCATACCTCTTGCGATACCATTCGTGAAGGTCCACCGTGCTGCGGATCACCTGGGCAATGTAGTTGCCGCCTTCCACGATTTTGTATGTTTCGCGCCGGAAGCGCTCAATGGTCAGCTTTTCAAACCGCCAGGCTCCGGGCGCGTAGCCCTCCGAAGTAAACGTGAAGGCGTCCTCTCCGTCCTCCGTCACCTTGCCGGGGATCTCGTGGCCGTGCTCCATGTCGAAGTAGCGGAAGGCCCCGTGCCAAAGGTGGCAGTTCAGGGCAAGGCCGGTGGGCTTCTTGTCGCCCGGGCGCTTGATGGTGTAAACAAGCCGTCTATTCATAGCAGATCGCCAACCTCCACAAAATCCTCAATGGGCACTCCGTTCACTTCCGTTATTCCGGCATTGCGGAACGCTTGCAGCAGCCTGCCGCGCTCACGCTCGCCCGGGCAGCGAATCTTTTGTATGGACGTGGCCGGGATGCCCTGGCGGAACATGATTTCATTGCCGGACTGGTAATAACCCTCTTTTTGTCCTCTCACGAACTCCTCGGAGCCTTGGCGGCTGTGGAAGGTGCTCGGCTGGGTCGTTCCGAAGTTATCCCCGGTATATGCGTACCAGTCTGTGCGGCCCAGCTCCGCTTCGTCAATAATAAGGCGATAGCCGCTGCCACAGAAAGATTTATCATATCGCACTTTCCCGTGAACATTCTTCACTCCAATTCTGGTGAAAACATTATCTGCGCCGCCGGTGCGCATATCCTGGCTTGGGCTTGCGCCGGTCAGCCTGATGCCGGAAAGGCAGCGCCGGTTTGTGCTGCGAAGGCCTCCGCTCTGAATGATAGAAACAACGCTGTCAGCGCTTCCAACGCCGCACCAAACGTAATCCGCACCCGCAGCCTTTAAGGCTTTGGCCTGCGCCGGGTCGTAATAGACGGCGTAACCGTCGCATACCTTGCGCAGCTCCACGCCGTCCACCCGCTTCTGGTCAATGCCCAGGTCTTTTAGGATCTCGTCCAGCTTCTTGTCCAGGGCGTCGCTGGTCAGATTTTCATACTCTGGGGCGCGGGAAGGGGCGTTCTGCCAGACAAGGCGGGACTTTATAAGGCGTTTTTCGGCCTCCACTGTCGGCGTTTCCGTCAGGTCGTCAAGGCCTGCCGTCTTCAACAGTTTTTTCATTTCCCGGGCATCAAAGCCGCCGTCTGCCGTCACCGGAACACGGGCCCGAAAAAAGCCCTGCCAAGAGTAATATTCGCCGCCCTCGTGGGTGTAGATCTGCAAGGTCTTTTCGCCATCGTGGACAGCCCTGCACTTCGTGTTTACTCCAAGGCTCAAACCGCTGGAACTGAAAAAGGCGCTCGTCTTGGAGGCTTCCTCAAATTCCAGCGCTTCGGTTGCACTGCTGGGCTTGATTGTTTTCAACGCCCGCGCCCAGGTCCCTTGCGTCAGCTTTCCGCTCACCTCGTAGACCTCGGCGCCGTCAATGTTCATCCGCCGGGCGCGAAGGACAAGGCCCTCCACGCTGCCGCGGTCGGAAGCAATGGGGATTCCTTCCTGTGTGGTGGGCACCTTGGACAGGTCGGAGAAGATTTCTCCGGCACCCTTAACGCCCTTCGGGATTGTTGCCTGCGGGGCTGTGTACTGGGCTTTTGCCTTTCTGGCGGCTGCATTTGCGGCGGCCTTTGCCTTTACCTCCCGGGAAAGCTCTGCGGCTTTCACGGGGTCCGTCACAGCCTGCACCAGCTGGGCCTTGCTCATTTTGCTGTAGTAGGCAACGCCCTGGCTCTTTGCAATCTGTTTCAGGTCTTGGACGGTCATGCCTTTAGCCGCCTGCGGGGTGATCTGCACGGCCGCAAGGGGCTGCTTCGCAACGGCCGCGGCCTCGTCCGCCCAAACAAAAGAAGCCTTCGTGCCGGTGCGTTCCGTCAGAAGGCTTTCGTAAAACGTGCGGTAAGTTTCGCGGATGGTGCTTTTGCGCTCCACGATCTCGTCCAGCAGCTTTTCCGCCTCTTTTCCTTGGCCGTGTAGGGCCTCGGCATAGGGGCGGAAGATCTCGCGGTATTCTTTATCTGGGATGCTCTCAACCCGCTTTATATACGGCAAAGTGTCTTGGAGGCTCAGGTCTATATCTTCCTCCGCAAACCGGCGGAAAAGGGTGTTGTAGACCGGCTCCGTTTCGCCGTATGCGCTGTTCGGGTGGTATGTGTAGCTCATTACATGGCTTTTGGCGTCGCCCATGTAGCGGAAGGCCTGCTCTTTGTCAATGCCAACGATTCGGCCCTCCTGGTCTGTCAGGAAGTTTTCGCCGTGGGCATCGAAGTTGCCCAGAAGCCAGTCCGTGACGTGCTCGCGCTGGATCTGCGCCGTCACCTCCGGCGGAAGGTCGGAAGCCGCGCCAAGCTGCCAGGCTTCAAGGTCGATTCCTCCGGCGGAGGTCTTTACCTTCTCCTGGAAAGCTCCAAACTTTCCGTCAATAGTGCCAACGCCCACCGGGACGGCCGTGTCCGGGTCCACGATGGACTGCACCTTGTAGCCCGCCTCCTGCGCATAGGCCCGGAACGGCTCATACTGCCCGCCCTTGCTCTGGGCAGGCTTAAAATACCACTCCCAGCCGTTGGCGTCGGTGTAATCGTACATCTTGCCAGTGTTGCCCAGGTGGACGGGGCCGTTTGAGGTCATGCCATCCGGCACTTTCAAGCTGCCCGCCACAAAGGCCTGGCCTTCGTCCTCTGCCCTTTCGCTCGGGTCTGGCAAATTACCCGGCCATGGCTGGATAACGTCCTGTGCGGGCTGCTGGGGCAGAAAGACGGGCGGTTCCTTCTCCTCGAAGTATTCGGCGCACCGGCAGCGCGGATGCACCGGCGGGTGTGGGCCCATCTTGAAGGCCATTTTTGTTGTGCCGATGTGGTAACTTCCCTCGGCGTCGGTTTCGGTGCCGTTCAGGGCGCTGCACACCGGGCAGACGTCTTCATCGTCGGCGGTCGCAAAAACATACACACCCTTCCCAAGGTAGCCTTGCGCCTGGGCTTGGGCCGCGCCCTCACGATACCCGGCGCAGTACGCTGCGGCGTTCTCGGTGATGGCAATGGTATAGGCTCTCTGCCGGAGCTGTTTATCGGCGTACTTATAGGCCTGCTCCCTGGCCTTCTTGGTGGCCGCATCCGCTTTCACGCCGTTGTCAAGGAGGCTTTTCTTAACGCTGGCGTAATATTTCAGGTTTGCGGCCGCCTGGGGCTCTGTCAGGCCGATAAGCGGCCGGATCGCCCGGGAAAGCTCGTCCACCGTGAACTGGCCCTTTGTGCTGGCCTCGATCATGGCGCGCATGGCATCCCGGGTTTCATCGTTTATTTTCGTTACCCACTCGGCGCCGTGGTCTTTGATCCAGGCCGTCATGGCGTCGCTCATGGGGTCAAAAACCCATCCGCCGGAAGCCGACGCCGCCAGGGCATCGGCTCCGGCTTTGGCTGCCTGCTGCCAGATGGGTTCAAGGTGGCTTTTCACAAAGAGGGAGTAATCTTGCTGCCACGCTTGGAGGGTCGCTTCGTCAAGGTAGCCGTTCATAATGGCTTCACGAAGTTCTTTGTAGGTGATGGCGTTGCTCTGGGCCTTCCAAAAGTTGTGAAGGAAGTACATCGGCTCACTGGAAGCCGAGTTCAGGTAGTCGTTCAGCTTTTTAAGGGCGTCTTTCCCTGCTTTCGACTTCTTGGGCTTGGATTTTGCCACGAAGTCGTGGGGCGTCGGCGCCCGCGCCTTGCGAATACTAAACATTTTAGTCCCTCCCCAGGTCCTTTCTCGCCTTTTCTACCGCCTCCGGGTCTTCTTCCGGCTCCTCGTCGTCAAGGCCGCCCATCTTGTCGCCGGTGTCTTTCTTCGGCTTCTGGGTGGTTCTCACCTTGCCCGGCTCCCGGTCCTCGCCCGGCATCGGCACATAGTCGTCAAGCCGCTTCGGCAGCCCGGCGGCTTCCCGGATGTAGTCTTCCACGCCCTCGTCGGGCACCAGGAGGCCGGAGGTCGTGACGTTCTTCAAGTAGTTGCCCAGCTTGTCCAGGTCCACGTCCTCCACGTCGCCGTGGGTAAGGTGCGGGTAGTCAGTAAGACCCGCGAAGTGCTCACCGTTCATTTTCATAAGATCGGGAATCGCCTTGTTGTTGAACTGCTCGCAGATCACGTCCAGGAAAGCTTCGATTGCCATAGAAAAAATATGCGTTTTGTTGTCGCTCAACGCAAAGGAGCCGGTCTGCTGGTGGCCCAGCAGAACAAAATCCGCCATAACTGTCATGGCGATTCGGGTGTCGTAGCGGTCAATAACCTTGTTCGTGTCAAACTGCCGGTCGCCGCCGCTGCTTAAAAGTTCCAGCTTCCAGCCGGACGGAAGCACCAGGCCTTCCAGGTGGTCCCGGCGGATGTTCTGGACGATGGTCTGGGCATTGTTCAGGATTGCGACCATTTCCGGGTCGTTCTGGTCCCAAATGTCCGTGCCTTCCGGCGCGGTAAGCACAGGAAAGCCCGCAAGGTCGCGTTCAATGCCGATGCCTTCAATTTCCTGGATTCTGCGCTTGAAATACCAGGAGCGGTAAGCGTTGCGCAGAATGCTGCGCCCCTCCGGGTTGCCCTTGCTGCTCTCCGTGCGGAAGAAAAGCAGCTTTTCCGCCGGAATCGTGATAAGCTCAAAATTCGGCGGGGGCATCTGGGTCAGTGCGACAAGGTTGTCGTTCTCGTCGTACTCCCATTGGTAGAGGCTTTCTTGGGAGCGGATAGGAAGTTTCATCCAGCCCACCAGGCTGTCGTCGTACTTGCTGTTCAGGCGCGGGTCCCGGCTGCTGCCGCACCGGCGCTTATACACGATCTCGTGGGCAGACCAGCCGAAAGTCAGGAAGGACAAGATTTCGCTGATCGTGTCCGTCCAGGTGTCTTGCATATCGGCCATACATTCCAGAACGAAATCTGCGGCCTCCTGGTCCTTCTCGGAAGCACCGCCGGGCGCCACGTTCCAGTCTACTTGCCGGATCAGCATTTTTATTGCGTACAGAATGGCGCCCACAAGGTCGTCATTTGCTGCCATTTCACTGTAAGCCGCCATGCCTCGGCGGCCGCGCAGCTCCGGCAAAAATTCTTCATAGAAGACGCCGCCATAGCGTTTCTGGCCTATGCGGCCGACTTCTCCTTTTCGGGTTGTCACGCGTTTTCCTCCTTCTGTTTATCTCCGCCAATAGCTGCTCTTGGAAAGCATCGCTTCTGCCTTTGGCGGGCTCTTTGCGGGCTTGTCCATCAAGTACAAGATAGCCTGCACAAGTGCGTCTATATCGTCCTTGTATTCGCCCTTGGGAAACATCAAAAGATCCTGGATGGTGTCGTGCACCCAGGGCGCCGTTTCCGGCTTTGGGAAATGAATATTCCCGGCTTCAAAGTAGGGCGTAACGGAAAGGGCACGTTCTTGCTTGCTGCCCTTTGGGTTGAACTCTACCATGCCGGGAATTTGTTTTTTCAACAGGTCAACGATTGCGGGACCGTTGGCCTTGTTCTCTATAACCTTCGCCCTGGCTTTCGGCCATTTACCCGTCAGGGTGCGCACGGCCGCCACGCTCTCGGTAAAGGTCATTTTTTCGTTTACCAGGTCCCAAATGTAAATGTCTGCACCACTCCGGCCCACAATGTAGCCCGCAACCTTGGCGCTGCCTTCGCTCTTTGTGAAAGCCATATCCCAGGACTGGATAAGCATACTTTGGTGGGGCGCTGCTTTGGGGTCGAAGAAGTTTTGCAGCCATTCGCGCTTAAAGATCAGGCCGTCCGCCGGGGCGGGGGTCTGTTCGTACTGGCCCGCATATTGCAAGGAGCCCATGGACTTTTTAAGGCTCGCCAGGGTTTCTTTGTCGAAACGCTGCGGGTTCAGGATGTCGCCTTCCTCGCGGATCACCTCGCGGCCGCTCACCGGGAAGGTGATTATTGTGCGCTGCGGCGCCTCCGCCGGGAGGCAAAGGTGTGTATAGCCCAGGTCCTCGGCCAAAATATGGCCGGTCAGGTCCTTTTCGTGAAGGCGCTGCATCACAATAATAAAAACGCCCGTCTTCGGGTCGTTCAAACGGGATTGCAAGGTGTTCTTGAAGAAGGCTATGGTTGCTTCTCTCTCGGTTTCGCTGTTGGCCTGTAATGGGTTCTGCGGGTCGTCCAGTATGATGCAGTCGCCACCTTCACCGGTCAGCGCGCCGCCGACAGAGGTCGAAAACATAAGGCCTTGGTGGTTGTTCTTAAACTCGTTTTGCCGGTTCACGTCGTCTTTTAGGCTGAATCGGTCTCCCCAGTTGGCTGCATACCATGTGGATTGTATAATGTCACGGGTCAAAACGTTGTGCTTGCGGCTCAGGCTGTCGGAATACGAAACTTTTATGAATCGCCGTTCCGGGTGCTTTACCCACGTCCAGGCCGGATAGCACACGGTTATTTCCAGGGATTTCATGTGGCGAGGTGGCATATTTACGATCAGGCGCGTTATCTGGCCGCGGTTCACCGCTTCCAAATATTCACCGATGCAGTCAATATGCCAGTTGTCAATAAACGTCGTGCCGGGCTCAATGACGGGCCAGGCCTGGCGGATGAACTCGGGGAGGTTCCGTTCCGCCTGCTCCCGGCGGACCTGTCGGAGAAGCGCCGCAGGGTCAACCTGGGCTAGATTTTTCCAGTAGTCCGGCAAGCTGGTTTAGCTCCTCGTCAGAAAGGGCGGAAAGGTCTGCGCGCTGGGTGCTTTCCACTTCCAGGGCGCCGCCATGGGTAACGGTGCGGCTCTCTGTGGGCTCTCCTCGGCTCAGCCGCTCCACCTTTACGCCTATATCAACCATACGGACAACAGCGTTTGCGTCTATCTCACCGTCTGGAATGGTCAGCAGGCGGCCGGTAGCCTTGCGCAGCATCTGTTCCGCAATGGCCGCGTGTTTCTCGTGCATCTTCACGATGTTGGCCGTGTTCTTGGCCGCCACGCAATCCAAAATATAGTTGTCGTACTCCTCCGCCCTCGCCACCCAGTCAAACTTCGCACTCATGGGCTCCAAGCTCTTGCGGGTAACTCCCAGCTGTTCAGCCAGGCCGCGAATACTGCGGCGGACGGTAAAATCCGGCCGGACAACGTCGCCGGGTTTCTTGGGCTTCTCCAAATACCGCATATCGCGGTAAGCGCAGAAGCACTCATACTGCCGGGCTGTTTCGCCGGGCAGCTTTTCCCAGGGGTCCCGCTGTCCTGTGTGTGCCATGGTCTTTCCTCCTTCCTGGCAAAAAGTAAGGCCCGGGATTGCTCCCGGGCCTCCTGCGCTGTTATTCGTCCCCGGTATCTTCTCCGAGAATTTCTTTTAATAGGGCCGTGTTGTCGTACTGGTCGGCTTCCTCTGCGGTTTCCGGCGTTCCGATGATCTCCGCAGCCTTCTCCGGGTCGCCCTTGGCGAAAACCAGAACTTTTTCGTGGTTCACGCCAAGTTTGCCCGCTCCGGCTTTCAGATAGTCGTTTATGTCCTCTGTGTATTCCTGCGGGTCCTCCGTGCGGAAGGCCGCGCTTTGGGCGGGATCTCCGTTGCAGAACACAAGGACGTTCTGGTGGTCTTTGCCCATCTTCCGGCTGTGCTCGAACTGCTTCCCCACGCGAATTGCCAGGCCTCCGGCCGTATTTACCAGAATCGCTTCGTTGTAAAATTTCAGGCCGACGTCCTGGAAGGCGTCAATGGTGTCAGAAATGAAATTGCGGTAAAAGCCCTTCTTGTCCCGAAGGTCACTCACCACAATAACGGCAAAGCTGTCAGGTTTCAGCATGGCGGTTGCCCGGCGGATCACATTGCGGTAAAGCTGCAAGAACTCGGGGTAATCCTTGTTTGAAAGGTCCTCGGGCTTGTCGCTGTACACTTCAAGATCTGCATAGGGTGGGCAAGTGAAAAAGAGGTCATATTCTCCCGGCGCCAGCTCGTCAATGTGGGAACTGTCGCCGTTTATCCATGTGGGCGGTGTCACCTCGGGTGCATCGTCCAGGACGCTAATGTGGGAGATTTCTTCCCAGTTGTTCACGTTGGCCTCAATCTGGCGGCTGCTTAAATCGCAGCCGGTGTATTTCCGGCCGGTAAGAGCCGCCACCACGCCGCGGACGCTGCCGCCTGCAAAGGGGTCAATGATCGTGCCGCCCTGCGGGCAAAACCAGCGGTAAGCCAGCTCACACAAAACCGGGTCAAAAATCGAAGTGGCGCTGTACGCCATGGCATCCGGGAAAAGCTCTGCGAACTCCTCCCAGCTTATTTTCTGCCCGATTTTCTCCTCATAGGCGTTCTTGGCCTTGTAGGCACCCGGTGGCTGGCTGCTTATGTTATAAGTCAAGCCCGCCTTCGTGTTGTCGTCATCAGCGCCGCGGCCGACTTCGGAACGAATACCGAGGCGCTTCCAGGCCTTCTTCCTTTCGGCCCATACGCCACCTCTGGAATCCAGGACAGTGAAGGGCGGAATAAGGAATCTTTCGCCCAGGGTCAGGCGCGCGGCCTGCTCCTCGGCTTCCCTGTCGGTCTTGTTTTCCGCGATCATGTCCTCAATCTGTTCCGCCGTAAAGCCGGACAGCTCCGGGTCCAGGTCGTCGGTGTTCTCTTTCAGCTCGGCCAGAATCCCAGCTATGGCGTCCTGGTCCAGGACAGCAAGCTCGGCGATTCGGTTGTCTGCGACAAGGTCCGCCATTTCGGCGCTGTCGTTGTCGTAGTCCTGCCACTCAATGGGGGCGTACTGGCTGCCCGCCTCGTAGCCTGCAAGGCGCCGGGCGTGGCCGCGTACAATGTAGCCGCTGCGCCTGCTCACGGTGATTGGGGCTCGCCACCCCTGTTCCCCGATTATGCGGGCCAGCATCTTCACTTGTGCCTCCGGGTGCCGGTTAGGGTTCCGGGGGTTCGGTTTCAGGCTGTCGATCTCCACGATCTCGTCATACGCACAGTATACTTTGAAGCCGTCAGGCGTCACCTCGCGGGGGGGGGTGCCGTTATAGGGTTTTTCATTCATCCTCAAGCCTCCATGCTAGTATTATATATCTTTCAAAGTGCCCTGTCAGTGCCCAATTTGTGCACCCTGGCGCACGTTAGGCAGCCTTTACGGCGTCAATGCCGAAAAACAAGGCGGTAAGCGGCTGAATCGCTGCATTGATGTCCTTGTATACGGTGCGCCGCTCAATGCCAAAAGTGCCCGCGATTTCCTGTACACTTTTTTTGGGCTCCCGGATGTAGGTTTCCATGACCACCTCGTAGCGCCTCACGTCCTCCTCTGTGCCGTTCTGCTGGCACCAGACGCGGTAGAGGTCCAACATCTTCTCAATGTGGGCCAGAATAATAAGGGTGCGCTCCTGGCTGCGCTTGATGCTCTCAATATAGAGGCTGTCGTCCCGGGTGTAGCTTTCCAGGCCGTCCAGGATGCTGGCGGCGCTTTCCTTCTCCTTTGCCTGCTTGGCGTTGTAGATGGCGCCCGCGGTGTGCCGCTTCAAAAGGCGGTAGTTTTTCAGCAGGAGCCGGGTGTTATGGAGGCGCCGGTCCGTGCGCTCCTTGGCCTCCTTCTGGTGTTCCTCCTCAATGTGTGCGGCCGCTGCGCTCACGCCTGCGGCAACGCCGGTGCGGATTGCGGTCTGCATAAGGGTCTGGCCCATGTTGGCAATACGGGTGCCCAGGGCGCCCATGTTCTCACGGCTGTTCATTCTGCATCGTCCTTTCTTCTCGGGCACCAGTCGGGGGACTGGCGGTTTCCTCTGGCGGGGATGTGGCGGGGGGCCCCGTCCTCGTAGCCCTCGGCCGTCCATCCAATGGCGCAGTCTTTCCGGGTGCCTCTCTGGCCCTCCTGGGTCTTAATACAATGCTCGCACTCGGCACAGTGCGGCGTGGGGCGGTCTTTTGGGTGTTTGAGCGCATCCGGCAAGGCCTGGGCTGGTTCTCCGCCTATCACGGCGCGGATCTCCTCGCTGTCTTTGATCCACAGCGGAACGCCTGCCCTTCGTGCTGCGGCTGCCAGTTCTTCCAGCCAGCCTTCTTCCGGGGTGATCTTCCCTGCCCGGTGGCCGGTTTCGGCTCCTGCAATGATCCAGTCAACCTTCCGGGCGGCGTACTCGTCGGCAATGCCCAGGGGTTTAAGCATAGGTTCATAGCTCACGAAGGTATGGTGGTACTCGCTCCACCAAAACCAGTTGTCCGGGCCGGTGATGCTGCTACCGTACCAGAAGTTCGGAAGCTCGGGCAGCTTTCCCGCTGCTGCAAGGGTCTGGTAACGGCCGGGGCGTTTGGTCAGGAATAAGTAATTGTGCTGGGGCGCTGCCTTGCAGGCCTCAAAAACCGCCTCGATCCATTCATCGGGAATCCAGTCGCCGAAAAGGTCCGCCATGCTGCAAACAAAAATATTCGCAGGCTTCTTTTTCTTCGCCGGGTCGCCCAGACGGTATTTGTGGAAGGTCGGGGCGAAACCGGCCGGGAACGGAAGAACGGTGCCGGTGTAGTTCTTGAAGGGCTGTTCCAGAACGTAAAGCCCGGCGGCTTCGGTTTTAAGCTGTTCGCTCGTCATGTTCATGCGGATGTTTCCGGCAAAGCGGGTGGCCTGGCGCTGCGCATAGCAGTATTCACAGCCAAAATTGCAGCCGGTGACGGGGTTCCATGAAAAATCGCACCAATCGATTGCGCTCTTGTTCATCATTTTTGTGTGTCCTCTCCCTGTTTCAAAAGGTCCGGGTCGTCGTAAATGTTGCCCACGATTTCGTCCGGGTATGCGATCTGGCAGGCGTACCAGGGGCGATCTACCGGGAAGGCTCTAAAAGCACTCCGCTTTTTGTCGTACTTCACCACGGCCAGGCCAACGGGCAGGGGCGTTTTGTGGTGAATCTTCAAAATATCGCCCTCGAAAATATCCCGGGCGCGCTTGTCCAAGATGCCGGTAGCCTGGCCCACAGTTTCAGGGTTCACGCGGCCATATTTGCCCACAACGTTTTTGCCGGGGCGGATAATACAGATTCCCTTGCTGCCAACGTTCAGGTTCCCGCTGGCCCAGGCGCCGCTTTTCAGCTTCCCGCGGAAAAGAATCCGGCGCGGCAGCTCCCGAGTTTCAGGCTCGCGGCTCTCTTTTGCCGCCAGGTCGAAAAAATCAAAGTCTTCCATTTATCTGTACTCCTTCCCGGTCGCCTTGTCGCGCAGCGGTATGCGGCCGATGATTTCAAAGCCTGCAAGCTCGGCCGTCTGGCGAAGAATCGGCACCAGGGCCGAAACCACAACAAGGCGGGCGGCATCCAGCCGCTTTTCCTCCCTGCGCATATTCTCCCAGGCCGTGCCGGGTGTGGGGTCGCTGTAATGTTCGCTGTTTCTGCCCATATCCATGCGTGGGTCCTCCTTTTCATCGCTCATTCATCAATCACCGCCTTGTTTCAACGGCTCGAACTTGCTCCATGCAATCGGCGGCCAGAAACGGCCGTCGTTGTAGGTGATGCAGAACGGGATTTCTGGGTTGTCAATGTATTCTGTGTTGGTGTGGTAGTTGCCGTAGGCGTCCACGGTTAAAACCGGGTGTTCCAGGGGCGGCAGGGTCTTTTTGACGTCCATCCATATATGAGGGGGTAGGGCTTCAAATTCTTCCACGGTCATGCGGTGGAAGTCGGGCGCGGGTCCATCCAGAAGCCGGAAGCCCTCATGGCCAGGTTTCGGTTTATTGTACGGCCAGAGCGGGAAGCGCTCGCGGAGGTCGATTGCCCAGGTCTCAAATGGCGGATAGTTTCTTTTTCCCACGGTTCACCCCTCCGTTTCTTCCAGTTCCAGCCGCGTGTAGCATTTGGGGCATTGCTCCGGTTCCCAGTCCGCCCTGCATCCGCACACAGGGCACTCATACCAGCCGGACGGAAACGTTCTGGTAGTATCATAGAATCCACGTTTCCATGTAAGCGGTTTCGGCAACGGTGCACCGGTTACTTCCGAAACCTTGGCGGCCTGCATAGCCGTTGCAATGGCGGCTCTTGCTGGGCTCAAAGGGTCTGGTTCTTCTGGTTCTTCTTCCTGGAGGCCGTTCGCCCTGTTCTCCACCTTCTCGTAATAGCTGCGGCGCATCCGGCGTTCCTCCTCATACGCGGCAATCTCGTCCGCGTACTCAATGCCCACGCTGTGAATAGCACGGGCCAGCATATCGGTTACAAGGTCGTGATATTTGCCATCTTTCTTTCCCTTGCGCTGTGCGGCCTCTCTGGCCTCCCACAGGTCCGTCAACTTGTCCCGGCGGTCGGATGTGATCTCGCCGTAGCCGTAGGCCTCTTGGATCTGGTCAAGGCTTTCCCATCCTTCCAGTTCCGCGAACGGGTCTGCTTCGGCTTTCGCCACGCTGCGGGCGCGGGTCTTTTTCTTTATGTACCGGTTCATGGCCTCCTGGATTGCCTGCCGGGCGGTTTCCTGGGCCTTGTAGATGGCTTGCATTTCGTGGGCCTTCTTCTGCTGCTCGGTGGTAGCCTCCCAGGCCTTAAACATGGAGCCTTTCTCGATCATGGGTGTGCCTCCTCTTAAACGTTCATGTGGAGCGGCCGCCCTGTCGCAAGCTGCCTGTGAATAAATTCCCTTTCAAGGCAGTTGCTCACCATGACCAGGGCTTGCAGCTCACCGGGCAAAATCTTGCCGTCAAGGTAAAGCCGCTCCATTTCCGGCTGCCGGGCGTGGAGTTCTCGGATGGCCGCTTCTGCGTCCTCCCATTCGATCAGGTCGTGCAGTTCTCCGAGCGTCTTGTCAAAAGCGCTTTTCTCCGTCATTGTTTTCGCCTCCTTCAAGTCAAAATGCAAACGAAAAACGGAAGTGCAAGAATCTGCAAAAAGTCCGCATTGCCAGTTTTCAGGATGCAGGCAACTGCCACGGCCCCAGAAGCCAGCCAAGCGGCCTTCCAAATGGCTTCACTGTCCATTTTAATCACCTCCCCATTGTTCGGCCATCGCCTCGGCAATGCCGGGGAACGTTTTTGCGCGGTTCCTCGCTCTATCAGTTGTGAACATCCCTTTATGTTGTTCCCCGTGCTTGTGGCTATAAGATCCGGAAGGGCACCACGTCGCCGTTGGTTCCACAACGTCCGTTGGTTCCAGCGGGGACAGCCCTTTTAGCCAGAGGCAGGTCTTCTTCGTGAAGGGGTGCCCAAACTGGTACGGCTGGATGCTTTGTGTATATTTCGGAAGGGCAAAAACCCTGCTCGGAATCGGGTTTTCTACGCAAATTTTCGGAATGTCCGCCCACCAGAACCGCATAAATAAATCCCTGCCGAGAATGCCTTTTATGACGCGATCCTCTTGGAGCTGGTGGTTCTTCCAAAGGTGCCTCGCTCCTGCGTTGCTCAAATAGGTGCAGGGCGGATGCGCAATAAGCAGATCCCAGTTTCCGACGTCGTGCGCTTCGCCGTCCATCGTTACGATCTGCCCCCCCTCAAAGCCAAAAGCGCGTCGCCGAAAATGTGCCACTCCGGGTGCCCGCCAGAAGGTTCCTGAATGTCGCAGGAATAGGCCTCGTGGCCCATTTTTCGGAAAGCCTTGCAAACTTCCTGGCTTTCTTCGCACGCAATAAGAACCTTCATTTTTGGCGCTCCTCCCGGTTCCAGGCCTTTACGGTCGGGGCGTAGTGGCCGCAGTTCACGCAACAGACACCGTGCTTGCTGCCGATCCAGGCAAGAATCCGGGGCGTTGCAATCCCGAAGGGCCTTCCTTTGGCAAGGAATGTGCCGCCGCACTTCGGGCAGGGGTGGACGAGAACCATCTTCTTTTTCATGCGTGTTCCTCTTTCTGTTCATTCAGGCGGCAAAGCCAGCGTTCCATTTTCGGCTCCGCGTACTCGCCGCACTCGCTCATAAACTCGTGGTAGTTCTGCGGGTCCTGCCCTGTAAGGGCATCAATGGAGTTCATAACGTCGCCGATTTCCTTTTTCAGGTCCTCCCAGCACTCTTCTAAGGTCTTCGGCGTCGGGTTCTTGCCATCAATTTTGCGGCGCAGCTTCGACGCAGCCGCGGAAGCCTCCGCCAGTTCTTCCGCAAGCTGGCCCAAAATTTCAGGCTTCGGCAGAATGTCGGAGATCTTCTTTTTCGGGTAAAGCCTGCCCAGTGTGGCCTTTACCTGTTCCTGGAGCTCCTTGTGGCACTCGCCAGGGCCCACCACATAGCACCAGCTTTGCGGCGGTCTGTTAAGCTGCAAGGCGTAATTCCCGCAGCAGTTCCCGTTTGCAGGGTGTTCAATGTGCATTGCACAGCCGCCGTTATTGCACCAGCGCAAGGCGTTTTCGCAGCGAAGGTGAAAAGCCGCCAGGTCAAGCGGTGTTTTATACGTCTTCAACGCGGTAATGTGCCAAGCATAGCCTTTGCCGTGCGTGTATTCCCAGATCTGGTCCCGGTCCATGCAGGCCTGGGCTTCCAGGTCGTCCGGTGCATGGTTCAGCGGGGCGATTTCATACACGCGATCACAGGTAAACTCCCCAATGACGGTCCCATCCAGTCGCATCAAGCCTCCGTCAGGCTCTAGCCGGAATCCAGCGTTTTGCCCTTTTGTGCAGTAAATAAAGCACTTAAAGGGCTGGCCCTGGAAGTCTTTCGGGAAACTCTTGCGGATTTCCATGGTCTTTTCTCCGCGGAAAATCTTTTGGCACCACTCCGGACGGATGCTCAAAAGAACGGCAGTTCCTTCCATGTTCATTTCTTCGCCTCCTCCGGGGGCAATGGCATCCAGCCCACCACAGGGCAGTCTATCTTGTTGTTGTAAACGTCGTCCGGGTTGAAGTGGCGGTATTCCCACCAGCCTTCCGGGATTCGGTAGTCGTCCCGTTCCTCGTCGTATGTTCCCCAATCAGGGAGATCTTCCCAATTCCATTCGCTGTCCTCGGAGAAAACATTGCCGTCCTCGTAGTGCGCCGTTGTAATACCCATATAGCCATTACAGCGGTACAAAATCAGCACTTCCGTTTCGACCTTCGGAGGGTCTTTGTCAGGATCGCGCCAGGCCGGGATCATCCTCTCCGGGTCAATCACTGGTAACTTTTTCAGGTCTTCGATTTCGTCTTCTGCCGCTTCCTCAACCGTCAAGGCTTCTGTGGAGCCTTCCAGGTCTTTCAGCTCTTTTTTGAGGTCTTCCAGGAGCGGGCCAATATCAACGATTCTTCTTTCAGCCATTTTCTTTTCCTCCGAATCCATCCCAGCCCATCGGGCTGCCATAAAGCGGGCAAAGCGCGCCTTTGTTGCCTTTGTCGAAGATGCAGTTCTCGCCGCAGCATCCTGTTTTCCGGCGCTTTTCACAGTAGAGCCGAACGGTTTCCGCGGCCGCCATGGCCTCCTGGTCTTCGTCCGCTCGGTCCCTTCCCTTCCCGCCGGTTGTCAATTCGTCCAGCGTGCCAATGACGCGCAGAACGGTTTCGGCTGCCTCATGGTGGCCTTGCAGCTCGTAACCTCCGGCAGCGCCAAGAAGAAGGCGGCGGAAGGAATCGACTCCAACAAATACGTTCTCGCTCATTTTCGTTCCTCCCGTGCCTTCCGAAGGCACTTCATTTTGTAGGCAGTTGCCTGGTAGCCCTGCCAGCGGTCGGAAAACCATTGCTGCCAGATCGCGCAGCCCGGGAAGGTCTTGCGGTCTCCACCTTTGCCCACAGTAATGCTCGTGCAGCCAGCGGAGGCACATTTAAGGCAAGGGCTGTCCGCCGGGCGTGGGAGGTTGTCTGTGCTGCTCATTGTGTGTTCTCTCCTTTCGCCTTATTTCCTACCTCTGCGGGCCTTCGGGGGCTCGCTGTTCATGGGCTGGTATCTGTTCTTATTTTCGTTCCATTCAAGCGCCACGGGGGCCTCGCAGTTCAGGCAAGGCATATCAAATGCGGCATCCTGGATGTTCGTGTGGTAGCGGTAAGCGCTGCCGCACTCGCACCAGATCTTGACCCGGCGCATATTTTTGAGCTCCGTTTTCCCGCCGCACTCCCGGCAGTAGCACGAAGAAATAGGCGTTTTTGCACAGAAGCCGCGTTCCTGGCCGCACTTCTCGCAGCGCACATACAAGAAACCGGTAAACTTTGCCGCTGCGGGCAGCTCCGGGGCCCTGTGGGCGCTTTCGGCGGGCGGCGTGGGTTTTGCCTTTGCGGGAATGTCCGGCCGCTGCACAACGCGTTCCTTCGGCGGCGCGGGGCTCTGGAAAACTTTCGGCGCAAAAGGCAGCTTGCCCACCACCACGTCCTTCAAGGAATCCTCCACAGCCTTTGCCACTGTCTTTTCCAGCGGTTCTTCCTGCTTCTGCCGGGCGGCCGCTGCCTCCTTCTTTTTCAGTTCGCCGAGGATCTCCACGGCCAGGTCGTCCAGCGTTTCCCGCTCTGCGGCCGTGTGGCCCGGGTCGCCAAATGCGGCGCCTGCTTCATAGCAGGCCCGGCGCAGGACGCGCAGTTCTTCAACGTTGAAGGCTTCAAAACGTACTTTTTCCATGTGTTTCTCCTTAAAGCCAGGCTTCCACAATGCTGTCGTCCGGTGCTGCCGGAAGGCGGCTCATTTCGGCCGGAATTGCCTTTCGTAAATCTTCCAGGGTATCTTCCAGGACCATGTATTGGGTGCTCGCCGGGACGCTCATGTCCCAAAGGCGGGCAACATAGCGCCGCGGGTAGTCGTCCTGGTTTGCCGTCACGATAATAACGGGGATCGCGGCCTGCTCCGTCAGCTTCGCATACTCGAAGCGGGCTAAATAAATATCGTCACTCATTCCAGAACTCCTTCCAGCTTTTCAATGGTTTCCAGGTACGGCAGGCCGGTGCGGCCGCCGAGGTGAACTTCCCAGGCCGGAAGAAAATCTTCCGGGGCCGCGCTTGCCATGGGCGGCGGCGTCCAGGTCTGGCCGTAGGCCGTCACGGTGGGCGGTGTGCGTTTCCGCTTGGCCGTTTCCTTCTGGGACGCCCATGCTGTCCTTGCAACCCGCCAGAAGGGCCACGGAACGGCGAAGAAGCGGCGAAGGTTGAAGCTGACCAGGATCATGCCCACCGCTTTGTCGGTCGTCCAGGCGTCCAGGAAGGCCGCCTGGTGGGGCTGCACCGCGTCAAAATCAATTCGGCCGGTGTGGGTCTGCTTCGCCTCCACCGCAACAGGGGTGCCATTGTAGCGTCCCAGAAAGTCAACGCAAGATTTATGTTCCACCTTGCAGCTCTTGATCTGGCCGGTGCTGTCGCGTATCGGTAGGAACTCGGTCGGAACTTTGTAGACCACGGCCTTGCCGCTGCGGGTGTATAGGTCGTTCACCTGGATAACGAAGTCTTCAAAATCACGGCCGCGGTTTGCGAATGTGTTGTAACCTCTCATGCTGTCCTCCCTGGGCTTTAATTTTCTTCTGCCACTCACAGAGGGGGCAGACGTAGGATTTACCGCCGCCTTTTGTTATGCGGCTCACGTTCCAGCGGTTCCCACAGGTCTTACAGATCCGGTAGCACCGGCCATTCTCTGCGCTCATTTTGCCCTCCACGAAGGGCCATCAAGGGGAACTGCAAGGCACATTTCCCGGAGGCGGTCAATCATCTTCTGGGCGTTCCGTTCGCTGCATCCGGCCGGGGTCAGGCTCCGGGTCAGCTCTTCGGTGCCGCAGTTGGTCGTCACGATCACCGGCATATAGGCTTCATAGCGGGCGTTTACAATGGTGAAGATCATGGATGAAGTCCACTCCGTCGCGGCCTCGCTGCCCAGGTCGTCAATAATCAGCAGCGGGGTTTCGGTGTAGAGCTTCAAAATGTCCGCTTCGTCGCCCTGGCCGTTGTAGGTCCGGCGCACATTCGCCAGAAGGTCGATCATGGTCATGCACAGCGCCGGGGTGCCGTTTCTGATAAGCTCATTTGCCACAGCTGCGGCCAGGTGCGTTTTGCCGGTGCCATAACCACCCACCAAGAAAAGGCCGTTGCGCTCCTGCTGCGGCGGCACTGCCTCGCCGTCCTTGCCCTTGCCTGGAAGCATCTGCACTTTGAAGGCTGCCGCATACTCCTTGCAGGCGGTATAGGCCTTCTGGTTCTCCGGCGTCACCTGGAAGCGGTCAAAGGTCCGGTTCTGGAATCGGGCTCCCATGCCGCTGTCGCCCAGCAGCCGGTTTATACGCCGGTTGAAGGCTGCGGCGGCCTCTGCTGCCGCCTTTGCCTCCTCTGCGGCCTTGTTCTTTGCCTCCGCCCTCTCCCAGTAGGCTTGCGCCCTGGGGCAGTTGCAGCGCTCCGGCTGCGAATCCCAGCCAAAAACGCGGGTCTTAGAAATGGCCGGAAGGAGGAAGCCTCTGTATTGCAGGGTTTTGCCGCAAAATTTACAGTGTTCCGGCTCCGGGGCCGGTTTGTCCATCTTGTAGCCGCGGCGGATTGCCTCGTCTGCCAGGATAGAAGTTTCACGCGGTGTGGAATCCTGCGAGGTCTTGGGTTGCCGGGATTGTGTCCCGCTGGCGATCATATCGCCCAGCTTTTCCATTTCGTGCTTCCTCCTTTGTCCATTTATCTGCGTCCACGGCCGCGTCCAGGTCCTTCACACCCTTGTCCCTATACCGGGCCAGAACGCCACGGACGTATTTCCAGTTCGGGGCTTTGTTCCTCTGGGCGATCTCCATTGCGTGGATCACCACGTCGGCGCCGAAGTCCGCGACCGCCTGGGTCAGGTCTTCAAGCTCCCAGCGCGGCGGCGTTGGGTTGATGTTGTTCAAATAAAACTGTCCAGCCCGGGCCAGTTCCGGGTCTGTTCGTGGTTCCGCTTTTTGCAGCGGCTGCGGGGCCACGACAAGCGGTTTTTGTGCTGGCGCAGGGACTTTGCTTGCCTCCGCTCTCGCGGCCTCTGCGGCCTTCTCTGCCCGCTTTCGCTCTTTGAATCTCCGTTGCCGTTCTCGCGCCGCCTCCCGGCGGGCTTCCACTTCGATCTGTCCTGTGTTTTCGGCCCAATCATGGAGCCGGAATCCGCCGGGTGCTTCGTCTATGTAACCGGCATCTATCATGGCCGCCAGAAAGTCGGCCGGTTCGCCTGCCCACCCGGAAACCTCTGCGATTTCCGTCGGCGTCATTCCCGCCAGGCTGCCGTCCTTGGTGCTGCTTGCGGCCCATACCCAGAGCATTGTAAGATGGCCGACCGCCTGGGCGACGCCTATCCCCAGCAGGCCTTTAAGGCGCAGCGTTTTTCGGTGCGTCAAGGTCCCCTGTTCAATTTTTACCCCGGCCATGTCGTCCTCCATCGTAGAAATTAACAAACGTACACTTCCGCGCCGGTAAGGCGCTGAATCCGGCGTTTCATTTCGGCCTCGTCCGAATTTTCAGTCGAAAGGTGCACGAGGTAGATTTGTTTCAGCCGCGAAATGTCGCTTGCCTCCAAAAATTCAACCAAGTGTTGGAGGCTCATGTGGCTGTGCATCAACCGAGCGGCCCGAACTGTTGGCAGCGTGTCTTCCGCAAGGTTTTCTTGCACTCGTTCCCGGGTGTAGTTGCACTCTCCGAGTATGTGGGTAATGCCCGAAAATCTGTATTTCAGGTAATAGGTATCTGTGAAATACAGCAGCTTTTCTCCGGTCGCCGTAGATTCCAGAAGGAATCCTTGCGAATCCGGCGCATCGTGTTCCACATCGAAAGGCAAAACCAGAAACGTGCCAACCGTCAACTGTTCAAGCGGCCGCGTAATGTGCAGCCTGTGGCCTTCCAGGCGGCAGGCTTCTGCGGTGCCCTGGCCCGTGTAAACGTCCACGCCGTAGCGCAAAAGGTCTTTTGCGGCTTTGCTGTGGTCTCCGTGGCAGTGCGTAATAAAGCAGCCTCCCAGCTCCCGCACACGGAATCCGCATCCTATCTGGATTGCCTTCATCGGGATGCCAGCATCAAGCAGCAGCGGGGTTTTGCCGTCAGATATCCAATAGGCGTTTCCGCTGCTGCCGCTGGCAATGGGCCGGATGTCCACTTAAAAATCCGGCTCCGCAACGTCCCACTGTGCCGGGGCTGCTTTCCGGCTGGTGGGTTTTGCCGCGGGCGCCGCCTGGGGTTCCAGAACTTCGCCGGTGCTGGCATCGACCTGAATCGTCTTCTTGGGCTCCGGCAGGCTTGCGGGCGCTGCGGGCTGCGGCGCGGTGTCGATCAGAACAGTGTTGGCCTGTTCCTGGATCTCGGCCTCTGCCTGGATCTCGGCATAGGCAACCTCTCTGGCCTTCATCACGCGGTAATCTTCGTCCAGCTTTTCGGGGTCGCGCACAATGTGCTTTGCGCTGAAAACCTCGCGGATCAGGGTCTTGCGGCACATTTCGTCCAGCCAGCCTTCCACGGTGGTGTCTTCCTTCTTGCCGGTCTCCTTGTTGTAGACCTGCTTCGTGCCGCCCCAGAACTCGGCGCTTGCGTACTTGGGCATACGCTTGCGGATGGCAGCCATGGGCATAACAATAAGCTCGTTCTGTGTCGGGTCGTCGTATTCGAGGTAGCCAAAGCCGCCCACAATGTCGCCGCGGTCGAAGGGATTCGTGATCTCGAACTCGTAGGACGCAACCGGGTGGCGGCTGTCCTTCGGGTGCGGAGCAAACTTGTCATTGCTGTAAACAAGTTCGATTGTGTCCGCCTTGGGCTTGTGCAGCGCATATTTCATGGCAACGTAGCGGATGCCGTTATAGCCGGGCATCAGGGTCACGTCGTACAGGTTCGTTTTGTTGTTCTTATACGGAATCGGGAACAACATATTCTCGCACTGCATATCCAGGCCCATACGGGCGTAGCGTACCAGGTCCATTGCCAAGTCCTGGAGATTGACGAACTTCCACGTTACGGGGAGGGTTTCGTCCCACTTATGGTCCCGGCTCTTGGCGTTCTTCGCCACGCGGGCCTCCTCTGCTACGGCCAGGGCGCGGTCGATCTGGATAAAGTATCCCTGGATAAGGCGGCGCTGGAACTCCGTTACTGCAATCTGGCTACCGGTGTTACTGGCAAACTGGGCCAGCACCTTTTTGGTAAAGCGGGTGCCGATGCTCTCGGTGGCTGTTTCTGCAACCGCGTTTTCGGCCGCGGGGGTCATTGCTGTGTTTTCTGCGTTCATGTGTGTTCCTCCATTTTTTATTTCTTGCTGGCCGCGTAGAAATCTACGGGCGGCAGCTTTACAACTTTTTCGATTTGCTCTGCCATCTGGGCGGCCGCCGGGTCCTGGTAAGAAAGGCTCGCCGCAATGTGGGTATAAAGCACAATCAACATTGCGGTATCTGCCAGCGGGTACGGCCCCAGGGCCTCCGCCGTGCAGTTGAAGTAATGCGCAAAGCCTTCCAGAAGCACCCGCAGGCCTTCTTCCGGCTTGTGTTGCTCCACGGTCAGCTCAACGGCCCGCGGCAGATACTGTGAAGTTTCCGGGGCCGCCTTGGGTTCCTCCGGCTTCTTCCAGTGCGTGCGGAACGGAAAATTATTTTTCATGTGCGTTCTCCTCTTTGTCGCCCAGGACGTCAAAAACCGTTACCTGGTTCGGGTCCGGCATTTCCCGAAGAGCCTTCATGCGGCAAACGTGGCCGATGCCGTTTCTCACGCCCTCTTTGCTGGTCAGCAGACCGCCGCAGCGGCGGGAGCGGCAAGCCTGGATCATAAACGTGCCGGGCTCCTGGTCTTTGTCCTTGGCGCTCATTTCTCCCCTCCCGGAAACGGAATTACAACCGTGGTGATGTGCTTCAAAATGTCGTCTTCCAGTTCCGGGCCATTCGCAGGCAAAACGCCGCGGATGCCGTCGTGAACGGATTTCATAGCCGCAAGGAAAATGGGTATATCCGCGGACGGAAAGGTCTTGATAAGGCTCTTGAACTGCTGGCTGTAAAAATTCAATCCCTGCTGCATCACGTTTTCGGTCGGGTTCTCGTAAACCTTCCGCATAAAAGATTCGTTCATTTGTCTACCTCCACGCGCAGGCTCTCGTCTTCTGCGCTCACGACCAGGCGGATCACCTGGGAATCAACAGGGAGAAGCTCGGTCACGCTCTCGGCGTTGTCTACCACAATAGGCAGCCGGACGCCGTAGTGGTGGGAAAGCGTGGCGATAATTTCCAGGCCAGCGTTTACCACGGCTGCCTTGTTTGCGGTCGAATACGGCACCATGGCGCCGCCCTCGCCGGGCACCAGAACTTCGCAGCAGTCAGCGACGCCGCCGTTTGTCTGCTCTCGGAAAAGCTGGAAGCTCACAGACTTGAACTTGCTATTGATTCGTTCGGTCAGCAGGGCCACTTTGGTTTTTACGAAAACTTCACACAGGTAAACGCCCTGCTCGGTCTTCTCATATTCCGCAGCCAGGCTCTTTTCCTCGGCTTCAAGCTCTGCAATGCGCTGGCGCTGGCGCTGTGCTGCCTCTGCCTGGCTCTGCATATAGCGGATCTGGCGGCAGTTGTTCATAGCTGCCTGCTGGCGCTCGTTCACTTCGCGGAGGGCTGTGCTCTGCTTCTGCTCGGCCGCCTCGATCTGGCCGGAAATCGTCTGGATAGTCTTCGCAATGGCCTGGCCGCGGTCAGTTTCGGAGAAGTCCGGGCGTGGCGGCTCTGCCTTGATGGTCTCTTTGCGAGAGGTGTAAATTTCATCGGCGCGGGCCTCGGCTGCCGCTGCCTTTTCTTCGAGGGCCGCAATGTCCTGTTCAAGCTGGGCAATGGCTTCCTTGCTGGCTTCCTTCTTGCCCTTGGTGTTGATGGCTTCCAGCTTGGCGGACCGGCGCTGGAGGAAGTCTGCGCGGAGCTCCTCCACCTTTTCTTCCGGCAAAGCCTGGCCGCAGGTCGGGCAGATCTCGCGGTGCTCGTCCCAGGTTTCTGCCGCTGCTTCCTTGTACTCGGCCAGAATAGCCTCCCGGCGGGCCTTCATGTGTTCCAAGTCTGCTTTCTTGCGCCGGGCATCCGCGGTGGCGTTGGCAGCCTCCGTCTTGGCTTCCAGCAGTTCGCTTTCTGCCTTCTCCTGTGCCTTGCGGTGCTCGGCCCGGGCCTCGCTGCCCTCCTCGATGTACTCGGATTTTGCCGCTACATAGTCCGCCTTGGCGTTTGCCAGGGAGCTGCGGAGTTCCGAAGTATCACCGGCCAGAATTGCCCGCTTTTCCTCTGCAATTTTGGTTTCCTCGGCCTCCGCTGCGGCCAGCTTGGCCGCCAGGTCTTCGGGCGTCGGGAGGTCCTTGTCAATGGCGCGGCTTGCCTCGTCAATTCGGTTCGGAATGGCCTCGATCTTCTTGTTCAGGTCGGTTTTCTTGGCGGCAGCGATTTTTCTGTACTCGTCCACCTTATAGAGGCGGGTCGTGCTGCCGGGCATTTTAAGGAACTCGGGAAGCCCTGCCAGCTCCGGGGTGCTGGCGATCACGTCGGCGTCGGAAACGTCGCCGCAAATATCCAGCAGAATTTCCCGGCGCTTCTGCCAGTCCATAACGGAGGGGAAGTAATCGGGCATGGTCAGCAGCTTCATGGTTTCTTCGCCGCTGCAATACTCCTGGACGGCCGCCATGTACTCTTTTTCCTTGCAAGGAACGCCGTTGATCTGGTAGTCAATGGTATTCCCGGAGTACTCCTCTGCGGCGCTGCCACGCTTGCGCTTCCATACCTCGCGGAAAACCTTTTTCAAGGTCACAGTCTGGCCGTCGTCCAGCCGGAAGGTGCCGGTTGCGCTGTGTTCCAGGTTGTGCAAATCCCCGTTGGGTCCCTTTGTCTTGGGGTCCCAGTTCTTCGCCCAGGTGCTCGGCTTGCCAAAAAGCAGCCAGGTGATGGCGTTGAAAATGGTAGTTTTTCCGCTGGCGTTCCGGCCGTAAATGCTGGCGCTGTGGCCGTCCAACTGGATTTCCTCATGCTTCAAGCCCTGGAAGTTTTCAAGGCTCAACGTCAAAAGTTCCATTGTGTGTCCTCCTTGATTTTTCGCAAAAATCGTGATAAACTGTTGGTGTGTGTTCTGGGGTCGTCAATTTTTGGCGGCCCCTCTCTTTATTGTCCAGGCTGAAAACGTCGCTTCGCGGATGTACTCCGCTGCAAGCTGCGCCATATAGCCGGGCCGCTCTCTGCATCCGTCATACCCGCAGAACTCTGCGATATGGCGGATTTTTCTTTTGGCCTTCTCCCAGGCTTCCGTCCATGCGGAATCGCTCACAGGGCGGCCGAGAATCGCGCTGGTGCGCTTCCGGGTTTCTTCCTCACTCATAAGCCGCACCGCTCCATGAAATAGCTACGGGGAACGCGGCCGCGGGGCACTTCGTAACCCTTGGCGCGGAGCTCATTGTTAAACTTCTGGATGGTGTGGTAAGCGGTGGACTTGGAAACGCTCAAAATTTCCATCGCTTCGTCAACGCGCACCATTTTGGAAGGCTCCCGGGTGGTTTTCTTACTTCTTGCCATTGCAGGCCTCTCCTTTCAGGTTCTTTTTGATCCAAAGCTGCATTGCCTCTGCTGCCGTCGCTACGTTCTTCATGTACGCTAGGATCTCGCCCATCTGCACATCCTCGCCGGGGTCCACGCGGCCGTCCTGGGCAATGGAAATAATAGCGGCGCTGATTTTGTCGGTGCCCTGCAAGGCGGCAAGTGCCTGCATCATAACGCGGTCGAACTCCTGCACGGCGCAGGGCTTCACGTTCTGGCGGCCAATCGGGCAGCACATCGAGCAATAGTAGTTCAAGAGCTGCGGAGCGTCGTAAGTGTCAGCCAGCAGCAGCACTTCTTCCGGCGTCGGGTTTGCGCTGCCCAGCTCCACGCGGGCCATGCGGGAGCGGTCAATGCCTGTTTCGTCTGCCGCGCCCTCGCGGCTTGCAAGCCGATCATTGACCTTTGAGGCCTCCATTCGTGCCAAATAGAAAGGGCTGTCGGCCGCTTTCGTGGCAAATTTACTCATTTATTCAAACCTCTTTTCATGGTAAAATTTAGGTAGACGGCCACGGCCAATTTGCCGGGGCAAATATCCGGCCTTCCTGCCGGGCCAGCGCCCGGAGATCCTTTCTGGCCCGGTTTATGCTCACGGTGTTGTCCCAGGCGTAATAGTTGCCGTCCGGGGCCAAAATATGCCGCTTGCACTTGCCGTTGCACCGGTCAATTATGGCCTGGTAGCTGAAATAGTTCTGTTTGGCAGCCTGGCGGGCGCTGGAATAACATTCCAGAAGTTCACCAGCGGCGCTGAATTTCAGCACTGGCCGCCGGGAGCTGTCCGCTCCGGTCATGCGGCCTAATTCCTGCCGGGTGCAGAAAGCCAGGTTCCAAATGGAATTGTCTGCCGGGTTGCCGTTTTTGTGAAAAATCACTTTTCCGGCTGGGACTGGCCCCAGGAATGTTTCTGCCACGATCTTTGCGGCGGAAAATTCCCTCATGTTCCCTTCCAGGTCCGTGAGGTGGACGTAACGTTTCGCACTCTGTAACTTGGCCTTTCCTCTCGGTTTGCGCTTATACTGAGTTAGAATCGTGCGGCCGCCGTTCTTGCGCTTCTGGCCGTGCCAGAAGGTGTTTGCAATGTGGCCCATGTCGCTTGCCTGGTACTTGCCACCATAGCCGGGCACGTCCCTCCAGGTTTCACTTACGGCCACTGGTCTTCCTCCTTCCAGCGGTCTTCTTCCGGGCGGTTCCGCCGGTCCTTGCAGTCTGCGTACCGGGCGGCGGAAACCATGCCCAGCACGAAGAAACCGCCACAGGCGCCAGCTACCAGGCCGCCAGTAAACAAAAGAATCACTGTTTTTCGCCTCCTTTGGCTTTCTCTGTTTCCTCTGCCCGGCGGTCCCGCTCGTCTTGGATGTCCTGGGCAATGTGCCGGGAAAACGTCTTCCCGAAGGCCTCCGCCACTTCCTTCAGGTCCGCGTCGTCCTTGGTAACGGAGGCGATCAGCGCAGAAGTTGCCCTGATCAGAAAGAAAATCGCTTCGTGCGAACTGTCCGCAAGTTCGTTAGTCATTTCAAAAGAAAGAGTGTCGCCCTTCTCTGTGATTCGGATGCTGTCAAATTCATTCATGCGTATTCCTCCGGGGCCCCTCTGGACCTCCAAACGCCATAGGTCAAAGGCTCACGGCCCGCGGCCCGGCGCTGCTCGTTGTATTTGTTCAGGGCTTCCAGGTCGTCGTCCAGGCTTCGCGGCTTCGGCCGGACGGCCTCCTCGGCCCTCCTGGTCTTGTTCGCCTTGCGGACGGATTCCCGGTTGTGGCCCACACGGCAGACGGCGCAGCGCTTTGTATTGCTCGGCACGTCAACCAATAAGCGCGCCGCAGTCCACGCATTTCACCGTTGTGTGAAACGTGGTCAGCCTGCCTTCCGCTTCGTGCTTGGCTTCTTCACGGTGCCGCGCTGGGCCTTGTGGATCTTGCGCTGCTTCTCCTCGTAGTCCTGGAGGGCAAAGCTCAAACGCATAAGCAGCCCGGCAGCCAGCAGGAACACAAACGCCGCCACATAAACGCCGGTCTGGATTTCGCCGGTCGTTTCAAACGTACCAGCGGAACCGAGGGCCAGGAACATTCCCACACCCAGGCACACAATGGAGGCCTTCTGCAAGGTCATAAAAGTAATTTTCATCGGTTTTCCTCCTTCGGTCTTATTGTCACGCCTTCCGGGTCAACGGTAATCACCGCGCCCAGCCCGGCGGCCAGCTTCATAACGGTGCCCAGCCGGGCCCGTTCAAGTTCTGCGCCCGGCCTGGTCAGTTTGAAAACTGCCCCCATGGAAAGCCCTGCGGCTTCGCACAGCTTCGTCATGGAAAGGCCGCGCAGTATGCGGAGCTCGTCAATCGTCATTTTCCGAGCCTCCAATGTTTCCCAGCGCACCCAGCAGGCGCAGCGCATCAACCTGGGCCTTGCGGTACTTGCAGAAGTTCTTTGCACTGTTGGACGCGCCAACGGGGACGGAGTTTTCAACCTCTGCCGCCATCCGGTCCGCGTAGTAAAGTGCTTCTTTGGCGGCTTCGTCGGCCTGCTTCCGCAGCATAATGGTAAGTTCTGTGGCAACGTTGTCCGGGAGGATCTTTCCCCTTGCCTTTTCCAGGGCAATTTTGTCCTCTGCGGCCTCTTTCCTGGCCTGGGCCTCCATCTGCCGGGCCTTTTGCACTTCGGCTTCAAGCTCTGCAACGCGCTTTATACGGTCGTTCAGCTTGCCGATCAGGCCTTCACGGGTTTCTTCATGGGCCTTTTTCTCGGATTCCCAGCGGCCCTTCATGCTGACTGCAAAATCGTTGTCGATGTTCTCCTCGGCGTCCTCCACGCAGCCTTCAAAGGCCATTGCGCAATAGCTGTTCTCGCCCAGACCTTCCAGAATTTCCTTAATTTCGTTCAGGAAAGCCCGTTCCGTATCTTTGGAAACCCCGGCATTTTTCCGGATCAGCTGCACCGTTTTCTTCGCGCAGCCGGTGGCGTCAAACTGCAAAGCGAACTTGGAAGCCCGGTTGAGCGCCCGTTCCTGGTTGATCTCGTAAATCTTCGTCTTGTGGACTGCGCCGTTTTCCAGCGTTGCAGAAATTTCATACAAGTTCATGTGTGTTCCTCCTCTCGCTCGTCCTCAATGTTTGCTAATTGTGAACTTCGTCGGCAAAAAAATTTCGCCGACCTCCACATCAAGGAACCGAGCGATCTTGTTTGCGACCTCTGCGGGAACTCCCCGCAGGCCGGTTTCGTACTGGCAGTATGTCGAGGCGCCAATTCCAACGCCCTTCGCCACCTGTTCCTGCGTGAAGCCCTTTGCCTTTCGGACTTCCTCGATGGTTCGGTTCATCTTTTCACCTCCAAATGTTTGCTGTTTGAATTTCACAGTTTGTGAACTCCACGGCTTGATTATAACTTTGCAAACTGTGAATGTCAAGAGAAAAATTCTCTTTTTGTGAATTTTCCTTTCTGTTAGAGAACTCTGTGCTATAATATTCTCAAAGTGAGAAGGTGGTGGAAAATACGTCAACGAAAATCGGCGCCCAAATAAAACAGCTGCGCCTTGCCGCTGGCATGACCCAACGGGAACTTGCCCAGCGAATCAACGTCGGGAACACAACACTTTCCCAATACGAAAGCGGGGCCCGTGTGCCAAGCGATGAAGTCAAACTTAAAATTGCAATGGTCTTTGGTGTTTCGGTGGACTACCTTCTCGGCGCAACGGACAGCCGGGAGCCAAAAAGCAAAATGCCCGCCGCCTCTGCTGTCGCCCAGCGCCCGGCGGAGGTCGCCATAACCGGCGAACTGCATAACCTGTCAGATCGGCAGCTCGACCGGCTCATGGGGTATATCCAAGCGTTGAAAGAACTGCCGGACAGCACCACGCCGCAAAACGTGGCAATCGCGGAGAAGAACGCCTCAGAAGAGAACTCCTCCGCTGCGGGCTGATTTGGTTTCGGAAGTGAAAGGGCAAGCTGCCCAGGGAGGAAAGCATGAACACGCTAAAACGAATCTTGAAGGGCATTCTGAAATTTTGCGGAATCTGCCTTTTAATCTTTCTCGCCATGTGTGCTTATAGCATCATCAAGTACAGCGGCAAATATCGCAACAAGGCGGCCGCGTCTTCGGTTTCTGTCGTTTCAAGCGTTGCGACTTCCGAAAGCGTTTCCAGTTCTGCCGCCACTGCTTCTTCCGAATCCTCGGAAAGTATTGCCGCCTCTCTTTCCGCTGCCGTATCGGAAGCAGAGCCCTTCATGCTCGACGCAAGCGCTCTCACAACAAGCCGCACCGGCAGAAAGGTCGAAACCCCGGGGCTTTCGCTGTCCTATGGCGAAATTGAAAGTCTCACCGTTGGCGGCGCCTGCGACGGCCAGATCGTGGTGAAGGTTCAGGCCTTCCCGGTCAGCAATTCGGAAAGCCGGGCCTTTGAATCCATCCAGGATCTAGTCTTGAACCACGGCTTTGATGCTTGCAAGGCCATTGATTACTGGGCCGTGAATCCAGCCAGCGGCAACAAGTTTTTGAGCTTCTCGCTCGATTCCGCTCTCATTTCCAAAATTGCTTCTGGCTCCATCGGTGCCGAAGAAATGGCGGGCGAAGTTTCCGGCCTCTGGGTTGATAGCTCCGTCGTGCAGTAAAAAGCAACGCCCACCAGACCGTCGGAAAGCGGCCTTGTGGGCGTTTTGTTTTTCTTTGTCTAGTTTTCCGCATCGGTTTGTAAAAGGCCACGACAGGGCTTCCCTGGGGCTTCTGGCGTCGCTCTGGCAAGTTACCGGCAAGTTAAACGGCCGCCCTGGGCGTTATTCGCGCGCCGCGCGTTTTTTCTCGCGCTATTGCACGCTTTGCGCGTATTCAATCACAAAAGTAGGCTATTTCCGCGCGTTTTCCTGCATCAAGTTCAACTTTTCGGATCGCACGGGTTGAACTCATTTTCCAAGCTGCTGTCAAGTTGTAAGCAACTGCCGGACCATTTTCGTCATGTCACGAAAAAGGTCTGCGCCATGTCTTCGTGGCGCCGCGCAAACGTCCGCCTCTCAATCTAACCCATAAGCTATATATTATATTATTAAGCTATATCTAAGATAATAATATCTAAGATTAAGTTAGATATTCTAGATATACATGGATGTAAGATAGGGGTTGTTAGGGGGAAGAATGCGGCAGCTTATGCCGTTGAAAACCGCGTTGAAGGAATCGTTTTTTGTCGTTGTTCCGTTTTGTTTTGTCTGTTGAAAACTGCATTTTCTGGGTGGTAACGCGTTGTCAACGCGTTACCGGGTGCGAATGTTGAAAATTTGTTGAGCCTTTTTCTTTCGTTTGTTCGTTAGTTTTTGAAATTCTATCCCTGTGAAGAAAATTCACTTTCAACATGAAATCCGTGTTTTCAACTTTTTATCGGTAACGCGTTACCGCAAGCGTTACCAACGCGTTACCCGCGTTACTTGTTGAAAACTATGTTAAAAGCTGTTGAAAAGCAGCAAATGGAGGGTTGCTCATGCCTGCATACAAGAATCAAAAAACGGGTGAATGGTATTGCATCTTCCGTGTTACGGACTGGACCGGCAAGCGGAAGCAAATAAAGAAAAGCTGTTTTGCCCGCCGGGCGGACGCCCTGGCCTATGAACGCGAATATCTGGCGAAAAGCTCACGCACCACAAAAATGAAATTCGGCTCCCTGGTGGAGCTCTACATGGCGGACGCAAAAACCAGGCTCCGGCCCACCACCTACGAAATGAAACAATGGATCTTTGAAACAAAGATCCTTCCCTACTTCAAGGATCAGCTGGTGGATGAAGTGTCTGTTTCGTCCATTCGTGCCTGGCAAAATCACCTGATCGACGCCAGGGACAAGAACGGGAAGCCGTACTCTGCCACCTACCTGAAAACCATCAACAACCAAATGAGTGCCCTGTTCCGGTTCACCGGGAAGTATTACGGCCTGAAAGAAAACCCCGTTTCCCTGGCCGGATCCATGGGCAAAAGCAGCGCCGAAGAAATGCAGTTCTGGACACTGGAAGAATTTCAGAAGTTCATTGCCGGAATGTCAGATCCTACGGCATACGCCGCGTTCAATATCCTGTTTTGGACGGGTATGCGGGAAGGCGAACTGCTGGCCCTCACCCTGGCGGATGTAGATTTTGAACGGAAGGGAATTTTTGTGCGGCACTCCTACGCCCGCCTGAATGGCGAAGATGTTATTTCAGATCCGAAAACCCGCCGTTCCAAGCGGTTCATTACGGTGCCGGACTTCCTGCTGGAAATCATTCGGGACTACGCTGCCAAGCTCTACGAATACCAGCCGGAAGAACGCCTGTTTGAATGTACCAAATACTGGCTAAAGGAACAGTTAGAGCGCTGCTGCCAGCGCACCGGCGTGAAGGTCATTCGGGTGCACGATATACGGCACTCCCATGCCTCCCTGCTTATCAACATGGGCACGGACGCCCTTCTGGTACAGCAGCGCCTTGGGCATGAAAAGGTTTCGACCACGCTTGGCACCTATGCCCACCTGTACCCAGATCGGACAAACAACGTCGCGGATCGGCTGGAAGCTCTGGCCTTCCCAGGGGAAAAGAAACCGTGATACTGGTTTGATTCTGCCCGGGGTGTTACTTTTCTGTTACTTCGGGCACAAAAAAGCCCCGCCTTCAAGCGAAAATTCTTGAAAGCGGGGCTGTTTTTATACGCTGTTGTGTTCTATTTTTTGGAGGTCTAAAAAGCCGGAAGGCAAATTTTCATTACTCGAGCTCAATGGTGGCCGGCGGCTTACCGGTGCAGTCGTAGAACACGCGGTTGACGTGCTTGACCTCATTGACGATGCGGCTGGTGACAGTACCCAGCACGTCCCAGGGCATATTGTAGCTCTCGGCAGTCATGAAGTCAGTGGTGGTGACAGCGCGCAGGGCCACGGCGTAGTCGTAGGTGCGCTCGTCGCCCATAACGCCGACGCTGTGCATATTGGTCAGAGCGGCGTAATACTGGCTGATCTCCTTATCGAGGCCCGCCTTGGCGATCTCCTCACGCCAGATGGCGTCGGCATCCTGCACGATAGCGACCTTCTCGGGGGTCACTTCGCCGATGATGCGGATGCCCAGACCGGGGCCGGGGAACGGCTGGGGG